>Ga0183101_1000016_pt1 | contig 144290 bp, 109 predicted proteins | sample Biomet3_FD_127790 | JGI IMG/M metagenome (GOLD analysis project Ga0183101, IMG submission 127790) | Microbial communities from bioreactor (seeded with sewage sludge) at LBNL, California, USA - Biofuel metagenome 3 | ecosystem: Engineered > Bioreactor > Anaerobic > Unclassified ... | reverse complement strand
ATGGTACATGGCAACAAGGTACTGCTACTTACGAAAAACGTGGTGTAGCTGCTTTCGTTCCAGAATGGAATTCAGAAAACTGTATCCAGTGTAACAAGTGTGCTTACGTTTGTCCTCACGCTTCTATTCGTCCATTCGTACTTGACGAAGCAGAACAAGCAGCAGCTCCTTTCACTGATATGTTGAAAGCTACCGGAAAAGTATTCGACGGTATGAAGTTCCGTATCCAGGTTGATGTACTTGACTGTCTTGGTTGTGGTAACTGTGCTGATGTATGTCCAGGAAACAAACAAGGTAAGGCTCTTAAGATGCAACCTTTAGAAGGTCAGCTTCCACAAGCTCCTAACTGGGAATATGTTGCTACAAAAGTAAAGAGCAAACAACACTTGGTAAATGTTAATGCTAACGTGAAGAATTCACAGTTTGCTACTCCATTATTCGAGTTCTCGGGTGCATGTTCAGGTTGTGGTGAAACTCCTTACGTTAAATTGTTAACTCAATTATTTGGTGATCGTCAGATGATTGCTAACGCAACAGGATGTTCTTCTATCTACTCTGGTTCAGTTCCATCAACTCCTTATACAACTAACGAAGAAGGTCACGGACCAGCATGGGCTAACTCATTATTCGAAGACTTCGCTGAATTCGGTATGGGTATGACTCTTGCAGTTGATAAAATGCGTGATCGTCTTGTTGACTTGATGACTAAAGGTCAGACTTGCGACTGCTGTTCAGACGAACTGAAAGGTTTGTTCACTGAATGGATTGCCGACAAAGACAACACAGAACGTTCTATCGAACTTGAAGCTAAGATTACTCCGCTAGTAAAAGCTTGCGATTGCGATATCTGCAAAGAAATTGCTTCTCTAAGCAAATTCTTAATCAAGAAATCTCAATGGATTATCGGTGGTGACGGTGCTTCTTACGATATCGGTTTCGGTGGTTTAGATCACGTACTTGCTTCTGGTAAGAACGTAAATATCCTTGTTCTTGATACTGAAGTTTACTCAAACACTGGTGGCCAGTCATCAAAAGCAACTCCAGTTGGAGCTATTGCTAAGTTTGCTGCTGCAGGTAAGAGAGTACGTAAGAAAGACCTTGGTTTGATCGCTTCTACATACGGATATGTATATTGCGCACAAATCGCTATGGGTGCTGACCAGGCTCAAACATTGAAAGCTATCCGCGAAGCAGAAGCTTATGACGGACCTTCAATCGTTATTGCTTACTCACCATGTATCAACCACGGTTTGAAAGCCGGTATGGGTAAAGCACAAGCTGAACAAGCTGCTGCAGTAGAATGCGGTTACTGGCACTTGTGGAGATACAATCCTGCATTGGAAGCTGAAGGACAAAATCCATTCACATTGGATTCTAAAGCTCCAAACTGGGATAACTTCCAAAACTTCCTGAAAGGTGAAGTTCGTTACGCTTCATTGGCAAAACAATATCCTGCTGAAGCTAATGAATTGTTCCAGGCTGCTCAGGACAACGCTAAGTGGAGATATAACAACTACAAGCGTTTGGCTAAGCAACAATGGGGTGTTGAGCAAGAAGACTAATTCAAATTAGCTCTATAAATAAGAAAGGCTGCTTCTGATTTCGAAGCAGCCTTTTTCTGTCTTTTATAAAAAATTTTATGATCTTACTATTTCATATTGGTGATAAACCACATCAGGAACATCAACTTTTACAAAATTCAAATTTTCACAAACTCTTACTGAACCAATATTTTCAGGATACATTCTGGCTACGATTTTTTCCAGATTTAATCTATTAAATCCATAATCCAATAATGCCTTGCATACTTCAGTTCCATATCCTTTATTCCAGAATTTTTCATCAATGATATAACCAAATTCCAGAACTTTATTATTTCCAAAAGAATTGAATAGCCCCGCCTCACCTATAACTTCTCCGGCGGCAACAACAGAAAAAATACCATACCCATTCGGATAGCTATCAGCATTCATTTTCTCATATTTGTTTTTCAGTTCTTCAATAGTCCAGTCATATTTTCTATAGAGATTATTGCTGTCCTCTTATGCTTTTAAAAGTTTTATCGGACGGCAGTAATTTATTCTTACTTCACAGCTTTTACAAACCAGTCAATAGTTTCCTGATCTAGTTTCTGAGCTTGCAAAACTGCAGGCAGGTTAGCATAATTTGCACGGAATGCCTCGATTCGTTGCTTAAACTCATCAGGATAATAAGTGATGCATCCGCCTGCTGATTCCATTGTTCCCAGTTCTTCATTAAGTACGATGCCTGCCTGTTTTTGTTTTAGCTGGAGAACTGCTGCACGTGCATGGCGCATCTGAGCCAAAAGGCCATCTGTTACTTCAGGAACATCTGTAGGATAAGTTATTTCAAGGACTTTCTCCTTACTGCAATCTGTTTCTGGTACATTTACAGTAAGACTTAAGTCGTTGCCATCGTATGTAAAATCTGTCTGAACACCATTTACCATTACTTTTTCAGGAACAGCAGAAGCAAGTACCTTAACTTTGAAGTTTCTGTGTGAAGGCATATCCGGATAGCTACCCTGACGAGCAGCAATCTTTACTGTTAATGTATTTCCTGATTTCTCAGAACTCAGCAGAGTTTTTGCATAGTGAGCTGCATAGTCTTTATCATTGCCATTATCTTCATACATTTCAAAAGAGCCCCCTTTGCCGGGGAATACAGTTTCTGTTACAGATTCATCGTTCTTTTGCAGGTTCTTTACTTTATCATATAAAGGCAATATCGAGCCGGCTTTTACATAAACAGGATATTCATCCAGATTAAATGTTCGTTCAATAGTTTGTCCTCCCTTTAATAAAGTGCCGGTATGCCATTCATACCAATCATTTCCGCCTGGCAGCCAGACCTTCACTGTCGACTTATCATTTTTCATCGGTGAAGTAATTGGGCAAACCAGCAAATTATCGCCGAACATATATTCATTCTTATTCTCATAAGCTTCTTTATTTTCAGGATAATCATAATACATAGGGCGACAAAGAGAAAGTGCTTCATCGTATGTTTTACGAGCCATTGTGTAGACATAGGGAGCCATCTGGTAACGTTCAAGAATTGTATTGCGGATCACTTCAAGGTATTTCTGATTAAAAGCCCAAGGTTCCTTGTTCAAATTAGAATTCTTTGTAGAGTGGGTACGAAGGATAGGGCTCAAAGCACCAAACTGGAGCCAGCGCACATAGAGCTCCGGATCAATACTATTAGCACCCATGTGGCCACCAATGTCATGACTCCAGTAACCATAAAGCACATTAGAGGCTGTAGAATTAAAGTATGGCTGAAAATCAAGTGAAGCCCAGGAGATATAAGAGTCACCGGAGAAGCCTATCTGGTAACGATGATTGCCTAATCCACCCCAACGATGGTAAAGCAACGGACGAGTATCACGGTTTCGTTCCATATCAGAGAAAACAACATAGTTAAGCCACCATGTATTACTCAAATCTTTATATTTTTCATCATTAAGTCTTTGTTGCCAGTCGAGCCACCAGAAATCAATACCTTTCTTTTCCATGGGACGAAGAATTGTATTAAGCCATCCGCTCATAAACTGTTTGTTTGATCCTTCGTAAGGAATAACCTTTGTTGATTCAGAATTTACTCCCATCCATTTCGCCATTGCCGGGAAATTATCCTCATAATTAGCAATGCCATCGGCAGGATGAAGGTTGAGGGTTACCTGCAGATTGTTTTGTTTCAGATATTTCAGGAAACCATCCGGATCAGGAAACAGGCGGCGATTCCATGTATACCCTGTCCATCCACCTTTACCCGGTTCTGTGTAGTGCCAGTCCATATCTACCACCAGCACATCCAATGGTATGTTATAAGTGTGAAAGTTATCAATAAGATTGCGTAGCTCATTATCTGAATAACTCCAGTAACGTGACCACCAATATCCGAAAGCATAACGAGGAGGCAATGGTACTTTACCAGAGAAAGCTGTAAAATCTTTCAATGCCGACTTATAATTATGACCGTAAGCCATGAAATAAAAGTCTTGCCCATTCTTATTCTGACGTTCTGTAACCCACGGCCAGTCGGAATTATCAAATAAATAGTTTTTCGAATCGTCTATAAATGTCCATCCATCGGTTGAGAGTAGTCCGTCTTCTATGGGCATAGGTTTATTGTTGTTAAACCCTCCATTATATCCGTCAAGTGTACGATATGTACCTTTTAGATTACCTTTATCAACTGTTCCTGGAATCCATTTAAAAGGCAATAGCCCTTTCACTGACATAATACTCAAATTGGCTGCAGTAAATTTCCCACTATTCTTTACATACTTCACAATCATCTTCGATGTCCGTATCTCTATCGTTCTCTTACTATTTTTTATTTCATATGAAACCGGTTGATATTGACGGTTAGCTGATAAAAACGAAGCATTATCTACAAACTTACCATCAGGATCCCATTCCATGCGTATCACACCTTTAGTTATCAATGTTAAGCGTACATTGTGATCTTGATAAGCCACATTGGGTATATTTTTTTGCTGAGCAAACAAATCTGCGCCTACAAAAAAAATGCACAGTATAAGCATTGTCAATCTAATCAATTTTCTACACATAATATTTTAAAATTATATTTATAATACATACTCTTCTAAATTCAAACATTTTTTTAAATTGTCGGTTGAAATATACTATAACTTATGACTTCTTCATTATTGCATATTTCTATCAAAGCATTATAACATAAATAATTATTAAAAGTAGAACCTTGTGTCATAGTCGAAAAATGTATGCCGTCTTTCACCATAGGTCAATCATCAGTCCATGTTACTTTATCAAGCATCATACAACGTCCGGCATTTACATTTAATACATTATATGCATGAGACATAATCCAAGTATCACCTTTATCATCAGTTATTAATCCTGAATTATGTCCTATTCACTAAATGCATCACTACCTCATAAGTATTATTTATTCATCATAAGTTATCATTCTTATCTACATAAGGTTCCCATAATTTTGCGGATCAATCCTACTACCATTTTATATGTAGAGTTTGACTGAATTTATACCACTCAAAAAAACAAATATAAGAAAGTTCTTTTCTTCAAATAATCTGTTAAAAACAAAAAATCCAATTAATCAGGTAAAGTTCATTACATTACAATTTTTTCAGTCCCTTCAACTCTTTTGCATCCTTAGCTTCAATAATGCTTATTGTAAAGCCTCCGCCGGGAGCAGCTTTTAGTGTTGTTTTAGATTTGTTAGTTACTACCACTTTCTTAATGGTATATGCTGAAGGATTCTTTTCGTAATGTGCATCGGCAGCATCACAATAGATTGTTGCAATATATTTTTTACCCGGATCAAGGAAGCTAAATGAAAGATTAGAAACATGTCCGTTCTCATCGCTTGTATTTCCTACAAACCAGTTGTTAGTACCTTTTGCTTTACGAGCTACGGTGATATAATCACCCGGCTCTGCTTCCAGATATTTACTATCATCCCAATCAACGGCAACATCTTTAATAAACTGGAATGCATCCATATGTTTATTATAATTTTCAGGAAGATCGGCAGCCATCTGAAGCGGACTGTACATTGTTACATAAAGTGCCATCTGACGAACTAATGTGCTATGCACAAATGAATGCTTACCAGGAAGGAAGCTTATCTTCGTGTCAAAAATACCGGGAGTATAGTCCATTGGGCCACCCATCAGGCGGGTAAACGGAAGGATAGTTGTATGATCGGGATTGTTGCCGCCAAATGCTTCATATTCTGTGCCGCGAGCCGACTCGTTACCTATAAGATTTGGATATGTGCGGCATAGTCCTGTAGGGCGAACTGCTTCGTGAGCATTGACCATGATTTTATATTCTGCAGCTTTGGTTACAGCATACAAATAATGATTCACCATCCACTGACCGTAGTGGTATTCTCCACGAGGAATAATATTACCTACATAACCACTCTTTACTGCATTATATCCATTATCTGCCATAAACTTGTAAGCTTTATCCATATGTCGCTCATAGTTACGTACAGAGGCAGATGTTTCATGATGCATAATTATTTTCACACCCTTACTGGCAGCGTAAGTATGAAGTTCCTTCACATCAAAATCGGGATAAGGAGTGACAAAATCGAATACATAATCTTTTGTTTTGCCAAACCAATCTTCCCAACCTTCGTTCCAACCTTCAACAAGAACAGCATCAAAGCCATTCTTAGCTGCAAAGTCTATGTATTCTTTCACATGAGCTGTATTTGCCGCATGTTTTCCATTAGGAACAGTCTTCGAATAATCTGTAACTCCAATTTTTACAGCCGGCAGATCAGTATATGACCAGGTACTTTTACCGGTAATCATTTCCCACCACACACCAACATATTTAACAGGTTTAATCCAGGAAGTATCTGTGTATTTGCAAGGATCATTCAAATTCAGGATTGTTTTAGAAGCTAGAATATCACGTGCATCATCACTAACAATAATTGTTCGCCATGGCGACTGGCAAGGAGTCTGCAAATATCCTTTGTCACCAACGGCATCGGGGGTAAGCCATGATTCGAAAATCATATTTTTATCATCCAGATTAAGATGCATACAAGAATAATCTACAAGAGCAGCTTCATGTATGTTGATATAAAGCCCGTCTTTGCTCTTCATCATCAGCGGAGTCTGCACACCTGTAGGTGAGAATGGAGTTTGAGAAGCATTCGGAGTAGTGGCTGCTTTCATCTTTCCACGAATTTCAGAAAGATTTGAGGTAACAGTACTATATTCCTGAGTATCATAGTCACCCGGCAACCAAAATGCTTTATGATCTCCAGTCATAGCAAACTGCGTTCTTTCTTCTTTAATCACAAAGTAATTGAAATTCTTTTGCTGAGGAAATTCATAACGGAAACCTACTCCATCATCATATACTCTGAAACGGATATTCATGAAGCGCTGCGTACTAGTTTGTTCCAGTTCCACGAGTATTTCATTATAATGATTACGGATATTTTTAGTTTCTCCCCATACAGGCTGCCATGTTTCATCAAATCCGGAAGTTAAAGTTTTTATCAGTTTAAAGCCATCCTGCAAGTTATGTTCGTTTTTTAGTTCCAGTCCCATCTTACTGGACTTTATCACTGAACGGTTTTTATAAGTAATTTCATAAGAAGGTATTCCGCCATCCAACATTTGAAAGTTCAAAGTAACATTACCCGATGGGGATGAAATGCCCTCTGCCTTTACTGTCAAAACTCCAACTATAAGCAATACGCTTAAAATTAATTTCTTCATAAACACATTTTTATTACCTCGTTAATAAATAAAATAAATAGTACGTTCAAATCCAACAGACTCTCAAAGCAGATATCATTGGATTATAAGAATTATCATTTCTATCACTTGGAAGGTTTAGTCAGTTTTACAATCTTGCATGCATGAGCTGCTAAATTCACATTCAATTGATCTACTTCACCCTCTTCAGTATGCTTCCACAAGTCACGTACCTTCATTTTACCGTCAATACCCAAATCTGCAAATTTTAAAGAACGACTCTGTCCAGTATTCTCCCTATTAAAGAATCCAATAATCCAATCGCCATTTGACATTTGTCCATACCATATCTGGCTTTTAGGATCTATAATACTGGCTAACAGAGGTTTGCCCACAAACTTATCTGTATTCAAAGCAAGTAATTCTTCATTCTGATAAAATTTCAAATCATCTCCAATCGTATTGTATTGATCGGCCACCGTAACCGGACCTCCAGCCATCAATTGCAAAGAGATAACTGACTGCTTTTCATAGTCGGAACTAAACGTATTCAGACGGATAAAATCGCCGTCCAATATAACTTTCCCACGTCCTGAAATATCAGACCAATGAACAAAACCATCAAACATGTTCATGCAGTTTGGCCAATAGCCAAATATCTTTCCTCTACTATTTTCTGAAAAATGTGCCCAACCACCATCACCTGTATCGGCAACAATACGCACCATTTGACCATATTTTTTTTCCACTGCAGCATCGTTGAACAAGTGCGGCATGACTAGTGATGTAAATATACCATATTTCTCAGCCGACTCACAAATATATTGCAAAGCCTGTTCGTAAACATTACTCCCATAACCTCTTCCAACAATGCCCAGACCTCTGTCTTCTCCATTTTCATACCAGCTGAGAAAGTCCATACGAATATAGTCCACTCCCATTTCATAATAATGCTTAAAAAAATTATCAATATACTCTTTCGCACCTTTATGTGTTGCCACTACCCAGCTAAACCAAAGATCATTTCTATCCGCATGTTTTACGTTATCTGTCCCGGCATTATACTTTAAATCGCCAAAAGTAACATTTGTACCTTTCACAACAGTATTATCCGGTCCATGCAGCCAAAGAGGATTGTCATAAATACCAAGCTTCAATCCTTTCGCCTTACACTTCGCCACAAGGTCCTTTAAGTACATACTTCCATATTTGGTCATATACCCAGAATCATCATCAGCTATCATCGGAATGAACCCATCTGTACAAATCATATTATAACCATAAGGTTCCAAATTACTTGCCATCCAATCAATAATTTTATCCCATTCATCTTCTGTTATATCCATTTTTTCATTGGAAACTCCAAGTTTGCTTTGTTCCCAACAATATTCATATACACTCCAATAAAGTGGAGCCTTGTATATATGTATATTTTCTTCCGGTACTCCTCCGTCTGTTCCCCCACTATCAGATGGTTTTCCAATATTTGTGTCACCTTTTTGGCAGCTGCCAAAAAGAAATACCAAGGCTATCATTAAAAAATTCATGCTAAAAACTTTTATTTTTTTTTTCATAAATCCTTTCTCTTTATTTGTTTTGATATTTTTTATAAAAGCGGGTTATTTTCTTATCAACGAATTGATACGAAGAACCTTACAACTATGAGGAGCTAATATTGCTGAATATCCGCCCTCCATACCACCCAAGTTTTTATGTTCCCACAAGTCGCGAACGTTTGAAGCACGCCCTCCATTGATTCCCAATTCCCCGGCAAAATCAATAGCATATCTAGCCGCAACCTCTTCACGGTTAAAAAGTGCCACGATCCAATCGCCGTTAGGAAGTTGTCCTATCCAACGAGAACTATCTTTACATTTGATATCATTTGATAGTGGCTTAGCATAAAAGCCCACACGATTTAGTTCAATCAACTCTTTATTCTGATAAACCCAAGCATCGTCCCCAATCGTATCATATTGGTCGGCAATAGCAAGAGCAGAACCACAAACTACCATCAATGAAAAGAGAAACTTCTTCTCTTCCGCATTTTTCATAGTATTTATTCTCATAAAATCACCATCCATAATGAGTTTTCCACGAGCTGCAATATCTGAGAAGCCGATAAATCCATCAAAGACATTATCATATTGCGGCCATTGTTCCTGACGTTTACCCCGTTTGCGGGCACTTACAAAATCCCAGCTACCACCAAAGCAATCATTGCTTACGCGAATCATATCACCATAGATATGTTCATTCTTCCCATGACTAAAGCAGTTTGGCATCACTAAACTTACAAAAATTTCGTCGCCAGCCTCTTCCATAATCCATTTAAGAGCCTGTGCATATTTTTCAGAACCGTAATTACGTTCATAATTCTCCAGAAAATCTATGCGTAAGTACGTAGCACCAAGATTAATAAAGTGTCGTACATAGCCTTTTATCCATTGTTCTGCACCCGAACGAGCAGTATCTACCCAATAGAGGTCTCCATTAAAACTGTTTTCACCCACAATCTGCTTTGTAGTAACATTTGTTCCCGACACTGGACAATCCTTATCCCAAGCCGTACGAGTAAGCCAGATAGGATTATAATAAACGCCAAACTTCATTCCTTTTCTACGAATATACTCACTCCAGTATCTGAAATCGTGAGACCAGTTGCTATTGTACTTTGTGATATATCCGTTTCGATCAACAATTTGCGCTTGTTCAATCCATCCATCAGTGCATATCATATCAAAGCCATAATTCTTAAAGTTATCGTTAATCCAATCTATATTTTTCATGTAACGATCTTCAGGCAACGATTTATCTTTAGAACAACAATATTCATACGCTATCCAATACATCGGGCCAGTACCCTTACGAGTAAATTGGCTATCGCGAGCCGTTACCGGTAAGACACTTACCAGTAACAGACTCCAGATAGCTACCTTTCTTAATTCCATATCTAAACTACCTATTCAAAATGCAGATTATTCACCAAGATAAGTGGCGGAAACAGCCCAATTACGGAGATCAAAAGTTATCTTATATGTACCGGCATCTACAACTTTCCATTTATTATCAGGTTGACCGGTGGGCATCAAACTGAAAGTATTCACTTCAATTCCAGTTTTGGAAATCTTGCACCCATTAGTCACAGGCATCACGAAAACGCCGCCCCAATTTCCGGTTTTCAATGGACATTTAAATTCTCCACTATTCAGAGGCCCTTCATAAGAGAACACCAAAGGATCATCCTCCGAAGGAGATAATGCTGTAGGTGCATCAATATTCCATCCACTGGGAGTGGCATCACCTACCATGTACAAAGTTCCTGTTTTAATAGGAAGATTACCTTCAATAACGACCAAGTCCTTTTCCCCATCACAACTTATTAAGGTCATGACAAAAAACAACATTGTCATGCTCAAAAATTTATATATTGGTTTCATACCATTTTTTTTATAATTAAAAATCAAAATGAATTATTTGTTATAACCTGGATTTTGCACCAAATTGTGATTCGCATTCAATACTTGGCGTGTAATTGCGAATATTTCAGTATGGTTGTCAGCATCAGCTGACTTATCCCACCAAATGCCTGTGTTAAATTTGCCAAAACGTATTAAATCTATACGGCGACGGCTTTCTGCAAAAAATTCACGTCCCCATTCATCAAGCAACTCATTTTCGGTAAGCTGAACCTGGCCCTCTGGAGCATATAGATTATGTGACCAACTATCCTGTGGATAATTGCGTTTGCGCACGCTATTCAATAATTGAGCTGCCTCATCAACCTGACCTTTACGGAATTTACATTCGGCAAGCGAGTAGACAACCTCTGCCAGGCGAATTTCAACGTAATCCGATTCCATTTGATGCTCATCATCATCGCTATAAAAAGGATATTTACAAAAATGCCATCCTGAATTATGATCACCGGTAGTAAGATTACTCGTTTTATTTTCCGGGTACTGACCTTCAGGCAATCCATGAAACTGTCCAACGGCATCTCGAATGTAAAGGTCATAATCACTGTTTGGAGATTGTAGCTTTAATGTTTTTCCATTATCATCTTTATACTCAAGAGAACCATAGAGAAACAAGCCTTCACGTCTGTCATTACCTAAGTTTTTATAAAGTTTCAGGCGAACATCTTCAGGATAGTTACGGAATTTCTGTATAGGCATACCTAATGTAAAATCATAAAGATTGCCACTAAGATCATAACTAGGTGATGCAGCATATTTACAATTATGATCACCGGCTTTAGCCTTAGCATCTTTGAAATAATAACGTGCACGAGCAGGAACAGTCCACCAATATGTATCACCTTGATAATGCCAGAATGAATATGCTTGAGATCCGGGGAATCCGAAAATCACCTCATCACAAGTTTCATTGTTCCAATCAAAAGGTGCATCCCATGTCGCTGCCAATTGATAAGGTCCATATACTCCATTAACAATGTCCTGAGCATACTTTTCGCAATCTGAATAATGGTCTTCACCAACATACTTCTCTGAATTGAGGTAAAGACGTACTAAAAGAGCAGCAGCTCCAGCCTTAGTCCATTGACCTTGATTTTCCTTATTCCCGCCAAGCGATTCTTTAGCTTTCAACAAGCTAATACTTTCTTTCAACTCCGATTCTATAAAATCAAAGATTTTTTTAGGTTCGACCTGCCCTACTGAGTTTTTAGATACATCATTATAACTGACAGCCAACGGGACATTCCGAAATGCATCAAGCAACCTGATATAGAACCATGCACGCAATGCACGACATTGAGCCTTCAGATTATTAAACTCATCTTCAGTGAATCCAAATTTATCCGGTGAAAGTTTGTTCAGGTCTTCTATTACATAGTTAGCCTGCATAATACCTTGAAAACAACCATTCCATTCGGTTTGAGCATCTCCATCCTCAACCGTCCATGTGTGATAATGCAAGCGACGCCAACGTCCACCGTCATCCCACCAACCATCACGTGTAGGCGTAATTAATTGGTCAGCCGAAAGTTCATTCAAAACGTGTCGAGACTGGATACTCCAATAAGCGTGTTCAAAAGGACGGAAAGTCGCACGGACCACATCCATCTTGGTGTTGTAATAGTTTTGGGTACCAACTTGGTCATAGAGTGTTTCATCCAAATTAGTACAACCGGTTAAAACGGTTACTGCCAAAACAACACCTAATATATATTTTGAAAATTTCATAATATTTTCCTCCTATTTAATGTTCGATAATTAAAAATCCAATTGAACGCCAAGAATAAATTGGCGACTTGACGGATAATAAGTACGAGATCCTGTAGCACCAGGAGTCAAACCATTAACTTGATAAGTTGATGGATCAACGCCGCTGAATTTGGTAATAGTAAATATGTTTTTGGCAGTTCCATAGATACGAACTTTATTTAAATATTTACATTTTGTATCAAGTGTATAACCAAGAGTCAGCATATCTAGTTTAAGATAATCTCCCTTCTCAAGAAAATAATCAGTAACAGCTGGATTAGCTGTAATCTTGTCATTTTTGCCATAAGCTTTTTCAAGCACATTGCCTATGAAGCTTTTAGTTCCATAATAAAAATCGTGAATATTAAAGATGTCATAGCCAAAAGCACCACGGAAGAATAGTGACAAGTCAACATTTTTGTAACGGAAATTATGAGTCATTGAGCCAGTAAATTTCGGAAGGCCATTGCCTACGACCTGACGATCTTCATCAGTAGCTTGATCCGCCTTAATCATGTCACCATCCTTATCATATACAATCCAGTTACCATTAATATCAATACCAGCATACTTCAATAAGTAGAAGTTTCCAAGGCGTTTGCCTTTTTCAATGCGCTGCAAGTTATGGAACGGATAGGGATCTTCTGTTCCACATACATCATAATAATCTTGTCCTACATACTGAGAGTTGCTGAACTCAACAAATTTATTATCCATTGTTGAACCGACAACATTTACCGAATAACTAAAATTGGAGGTTTTTACTGCATTCCAATTGATATCAAGCTCAAAACCAGAATTCTTCATTGTACCTACATTAACAAAAGTATTGTCAAACAAATAAGGAGGTACCGATACATTATAAGAACCTAAAAGATCTTGCTGACGACGATTGAAATAATTTAATGATCCATATATACGGTTCTCAAACAAAGAGTAGTCAAGACCTATATTCCAATTCTTACCTTTTTCCCATTTCAAGTCAGGATTCACATTTTTAGAAGGTCCCCATACTTGAAAATACTTGCCATTATAGAAATAGTAACCGAAACCGGTCATTGTGTTCAATGAGATGTAACTGCCAAAATCCTGATTACCAGTAACTCCAAAGTCACCACGGATCTTTAATTCATTAATCCATTTCACATTCTTCATAAATGCCTCTTCTGATATACGCCATCCGGCTGATACTGCTGGGAAATTACCCCATTTGTTATTAATCCCAAACTTTGAAGACCCCTCATGGCGCAACGAAGCTGTGAGCAAGTATTTACCTTTATAATCGTAACTCAAACGACCAAAGAAAGCAATCAATTTAGAATCATTTTTATAAGTTCCCATATCTACTTCTCCCTCTTCTTTTGCATATTCACCAGTACCCAGATTGTCCGCTCCTAAACCATCATTAGGAAAATCCTTATTATAAGCATTTAAACCGGAATATTGTGAATATTGGTAAGAATAGCCCAACATAGTCTTGACATTGTGTCCTTTAAAACTGACTTGGTAATTAGCCAGCCATTCCAAAATAGACTGACGTTCTTTAGAGTAACTGCGGGAAGCTTCACCATCACGACCATCATTGATGGCAAGTGTACTAGTAGAGGGACGAAACCAACTGTTAAAATTATCATATTGATGATCGGCAAATGTAATTTGAGTAGTCAGTAATTGATGATTTTCCTTATTTTTCAGTAATAAAGGAAAAAGATTTAATTTTGCAGTAGCATCCCAGTCAAGGAGTTTGGTTTCTCCTTTATCTTTTTCAAGTTTCATCAATTCAACTGGATTATAACCTGCAGTTTGCCCTTGGAAGTTATAATACTTTGATGGGTCATTCGGATTCATAATAGGAGTTGTGGGATTAACTTCTATGGCATTACGAAACACATCCCAAGCTGCTTGGTCGCGATAAGCAATACGAGGGGCTATATTAGCTGCAAAAGTAAGCAATCCACTTGCAGTAGTATGATTTAAAGAAACACGCGCACCATACTCTTCACGTCCTGAACGAAGGTCAATACCTGTCGCATCCCGATAATCGAAGCTGGCGCGATAATTGCTACGGTCATTTCCCCCGCTCATGGTTAGAGAATGTTGCATGGTAATACCTGTACGGCTTACTGCATCAAGCCAATCTTCATTTCCACCCAAATCATAACCCACACTTGAACCAGAGCGTAAATCACGATACTGTTGTGCATTCAACATATTCAGTTCCTTCTTCATCACATCAAAAGCAAATACACCACTATAAGACGTGTGCGTTGCACCGTCTTTTTGAGCTTTCTTTGTGGTAATCAAAATAACACCGTTAGAACCGCGAGTACCATAGATGGCTGAAGCTGCACCATCCTTCAATATGTCGAAGCTTGCAATGTCATTGGGATTGAGGTTAGTTAAATTTCCACCAGGGACACCATCAATAACAATCAACGGACCAAGGCCTGCGGAACGTGAAGACACTCCACGTATTTGAATACTTGCCTGATTATTAGGATCACCGGCCCCTGTATTTGTAATTGAAACACCGGGTACCTTACCCTGAATCATCATAGATGGGTCAATACTGCTGACACTAAGAAAATCTTTATTTGAAATATGTGATATAGCTGAAGTCAGCTCCTTTTTGTCCATCGTGCCATATCCTATGACTACCACTTCATTTAGCATCTTACTGTTTTCTGTCAAGACAATCTGAATCTGAGATTGTCCATTTACTGGCACATCTTTACTTTTGTATCCAACATAAGATACTGTCAATACAGTATTAGGAAACACATTCAATGAAAACTTACCATCAAGATCGGTGATTGTTCCATTGGAAGTTCCTTTTTGAAGGATGCTGGCTCCTATAATCGCTTCACCAGCCTGATCCTTCACTACACCTTGCACTTTGATTTTTTGTGCGAACATGCATGCCGGGAGTAATACTCCCAACAAAAGAAACAGCATACGCAACTTGATTACCCGTTTGTACTTTTGCATAATATTAGAGTTAAAATTAGTAATTAGAATCTCAATTAACGCATCCCTAATTATTTAATTGGAACAGGGACAATGCAAATGTATAGGATAAGGATACTCTAAATAAGAGTTTAAAGTAAAAATATAGTGCTTTTAGATATTTGTATGATAATAAAATAATGACTATCAGATATATAAGTAATAAAATATAAAAATAAAAAGTAGCAAAAATATAATGTTATAAACAATGATATTAAGAAAATAATAATGATTTCATTCTTTCAATTTGCCAATTTTCAGAACTTCAACCTCCAATAATTCCCTGTCACCTTTAGCTTTATTCCTCACTTTGGTTCGATAATTATAAATGGTAGTCACAGAATAACGGAGAAACTGGGCTATCTTCACACTATCCGTAATGCCTAATCGTATCAAGGCGAAAATACGCAGTTCCGTATTCATCCGTTCATTCCCCCTTGGATGAATCTGTTCACCATTAGCTAATAGCATATTGAAGTCCTCTACAAAAGTTGGGAACAACTGCAAAAAGGTATTATCGAAGTTTTCATAGAAACCGCTAAGCTCTTCATCTATTAATTTGGTTGACTTAATATACTTGTATAATTCTTCCACCTTACCAGTAGAAGCTATCTTGCCTAACGAGCGTCGATAATTGTCCATTTTTTCCAGATAAATCGAACACATATCCATATAACGTCCGATATATTCTTCTTTCAAATAAGAATTTTCGGCAATACTCCGGTTTGCATCTTTAAGCTGGACATTAGAATAATTCAGTTCATCATTCAGTTCTTTCAAACGTATATTTACATCCATCACTTCACGGCGAGCAGCTGCTACACGCTTCATTTGTTTATATACATAAAACACAGCTAGAACAAGAAACAATGAAAGGATGCTGATTGATATCAAGGCAACTTGCATATTCCTTTGTTGTTTTTCTATTTTTTTCTGATACGTATCATTTATGATAGGAAAAATCTTCAGAATTTCGAGCATGCGTAAACGCGCATTGCAAAATACAGCATCATCCATACAAAGTTTCAGATATGAATAAGCTCGATCAATATCTCCTTCATAATAAAGTAACACCGCCAACTTACGCAAGGAAACATACTCACGAACGGCAGATTTCATATCGCCGATTGCAGAAATAATCAAAAACTTCTTCTCATTCAATCGATCTCCTTTCAGCCTATATGATTCGGATAATGTATAGGCTAATATGGCAAGATTATGCTCATCATATAAATTATGCTGCATATAATAAGAAAGCAAGGCTATCGTCCTGTCATATTCTCCCTTTACATTATACTGGTCAGACTGAATTATTGTATAAATCAGGTGATTATTCTTGTTTACCAACAATAAAGAATCTCTGTAATGAGAGGTTATTTCAGTATAGTTTTTTTTCTCTTGTTCGGTAATAGCATAGTCTGCCATCAGCCCATACGAGATTCTATAAACATGATAATAATAAGGATGAAGGTATTCCGGCAATTGCGAAACTCTTATCGTATTCATCATATCAATGGACTCTTTATACATACCAGCCACTCCTCCCATAATTTCCGCCATATTCATACGGGCATTATTTATATATTCTTGCTTTTTCATCTGTATGGCAAGTTGATATCTTGCTTTTGCAATGAAAAGGGAAGAATCTGCATTATATGAACGATATCCATCAAGTAACTTTCCTAATAGTGCAAATCTTCTCTCATCTACAGAAGCTTGCCTCAACTGCTTTTTCAATTCACCCATATAACGCTCTTTTTGCATAATATAAAGAGGTCGTTTTTCTATAGTCTGATCCAATTGCAATAATAAAGAGTCTATTACATTGTGATTTGCCGCATAAGAAATACCTAAACAAGAAAAAAGACACAGTAAAAAGATTTTTTTCATGGCGATTTCTTTTATATACCGGATTAAAAACAAATATATGCAAAAACATCTATTTAAAATACAAAGATAGAAGAATTCTGCATAACTTCGTGACACACTCCTTTTTCTATTTTTATCGAATATTCTATTTCCGGATCATTTCATATTGACAATGGACTACATTTAATATATTAACTTTTACAAAGTCCAGTTTTTCACAGATTCTTATTGAACCAGTATTCTCAGGATACATACGAGCTATAACCTTTTCCGCACCTAATACATTAAAGCCATAATTAAGTAAGCCACCACATATTTCAGTGCCATAGCCTCTATTCCAATATTTATTATCAAGGATATAACCTAGCTCAAGAATCTTCTTATTTTCAAAAGAATTGAATAGTCCTGCTTCACCAATAATTTCTCCATCAGCAACAACAGCAAAAATGCCATATCCTTGCGGATAGCCATCAGTATTCACTTTCTCATATTTGCCTTTCAGTTCTTCCAGAGTCCAATCATATTTACCATTAGAGATATACTTCATATTTTCCTCTTTTGAATAAACAGACAATAGGACATTTATATCCGATGGCATTATTTCCCTAATTAAAAGGTTTTTAGTTATAATTGGCTCCATAATTCTCTCTTTATAATAAAAACTAACTAATCATCATATTTTACAGATATATAGATTTACTTAGCTATTATCTAAATTTAATCTCAAAAAAATATTTTTTAAAACCATCCCTCACTCCGTCACCTTTTCCATTCATCCCATTGTAAATCAATATTATAGATTAGTGAGGGTAGCATTTTGAACCATCACCAAACCATCACAAAATGGTACTACCCTCACCACTTTCTAGGCCCATCTGCCATTTTTGAATGAGATATTTTGCCGCAGCTGCATGCCTTAATCCTAAACAGGTAAACAGAGTATTAAGTTAACGAATAATAAATTTTCATCCAATTATATTGCGCACAATTTAATTTTGTATATATTCGCACTATAAAAATAAAAAGAACGATTATAAAGTAAGTAATAACAAACTAAAAAATAGAAGAATATGAGCACAGTTTATAATTTCACAGTAAAAGACAGAAAAGGAAACGATGTATCTTTGAACGAATTTGCAGGTAAAGTTTTATTAGTAGTAAACACAGCAACAGCATGCGGTTTTACCCCTCAGTACAAAGAACTGGAGAAAATCTATGAAGAGTATAAGGATCAGGGATTAGTTGTTCTTGATTTCCCTTGCAATCAGTTTGCCAATCAGGCAGCAGGTACAGATGAAGAGATTCACGAGTTCTGCACTTTAAACTACGACGTGCAATTTCCACAATTTAAGAAACTAGAGGTAAACGGAGATAATGCCAGCGACCTGTTCAAGTTCTTAAAGAGCGAAAAAAGCTTTGCCGGATTTGACATGAATCACCCAATAGCAAAAATCCTTGATGATATGCTTTCAAAGGAAAATCCTAATTACAAAGAGGATGCAGAGATTAAATGGAACTTCACAAAATTCCTTATCAACCGCAATGGTGAAGTGGTGAAACGTTTCGAACCAACTGAAGATATGACTAAGGTGGAAGCAGAAATTAAGAGCCTGCTTTAATTAAAAAAGATTGGAATAGTTCACTGTCTTTGCAGGCAGCGAACTATTTCGTATAGCAAATTAATCGCACACAATTATATTTTCTGTAATTTTGCGGCAAATATAATGAGATTATGAAAGAGAATTACCCCGAGTTAAAAATAGAGAACCAGATTTGTTTTCGTGTATATCGCCTGAACCGTGCTATTACGAATCATTACCGCCCGTTTCTTAACGAGCTGGATTTAACTTATCCACAATATCTGGTTATGATGGCCCTGTGGGAAAAAGACGGAATACCGGTAAATTCACTCAGCGAAATACTTAAGCTGGATACAGGCACACTGTCTCCACTGTTGAAGCGCCTGGAAGCAACCGGTTATATTCATCGTAAGAGGAGCAAAGAAGACGAACGCACTGTTATCATTAAACTAACGAAAGTGGGCGCAGAACTGCAGAAAAAGGCTATAGAGGTTCCTCATGAAATGGCTAATTGCCTGGATCTGTCAGAAGAAGAATATTTAAGCCTGCGCGAAACGCTCGATAGTCTGATCCTGAAAGCAGAACAACGATAACGTGACTTTGATAAAAAATTGATAAGTCATTTGAGGAATTTAAATGAAAGTTAAGTAAGCCTGCAGCCGTGAACCCATCGGCCCGCAGCCGTAAACCGATAAGCCCTCGAATGCAGTCCCATAAGCCCGCGGCCGCGGGCTTACTTATTTTCATGGAGCAAATAACTTGGCAGTCGGCAATACATTGTTTATATCCACCTTGTTTTCAGCAAATTAACAGTGAATATATAATTTATTTCCGATTTAATAACGCAAGCTTTGAACAGGTTATATCAATTACTTATTTGTAGTAGAAATCAGGCTGTAGCAGATTGGTGGGAGATCTGGTGGGAGATAAATGAGTAAAAATTGGATCTGCTACTAGATTATATATTTAGTTATCAACAATTTAGCACCTATTTAGTAGCAGGTAGCAGATGATTTTCGATTTTTTATTTTTCCTGGAGAGTAATTGGCTTCACCAGTTACACAATATAAATAATTTTTAATCTTCCTGTTCGTAATAATAGGAATAGTCAATGCCTTTCATAAAAGTTTCTCTGTCGGCAATCTTATTAGTAAGAGCCGATTGTAGCAGTTGTTTTATGTTTGTTGCATCCATTACGCTGCGTTTCATGGCATCTAAATACTCTTTCTTGTTGATAAGACTCCAATCAACGCATATCTTTAAACTTCGTTTAAGCATTAAGTCGAGCCATATTCTTGTAGTACGACCATTTCCCTCACGAAAAGGATGCGCTATATTCATTTCCACATATTTGTCAATGATGTTTTCCACACTATCTTCGGGCATAGACTCAATATTAGCCAGTGTTTGTGATAAATATTGAACCATTGCAAACTGGAATCCGCCTTTTGCTATATTCACAGTGCGTATTTGTCCGGCAAAGTCATATAGTCCGCCGAACAGATAAGCATGAATTTGTTGAAGACCTTTAACAGTACCTACTTCAATATTATCTATCATGCTGCTTTCAAATAGTGCGTATGCTTTCGATTTACTCCGCCCATCGATTGTTTCATCACTATTGGTGAACCATTGTATGAAGCGCGTAGCCTTAACATTTGGGAAACAACTAGCTAATGCTATAACTCCATCCATATCTAACACATCGGTAAGCCTTCGTTTTCCATCCGGAGCCAACAATTTCAACTGGTTAGTGTCACTAACCACTTCATTTTGTTCTTTCCTTAACTTGGTCTTCAGAAATTTCCAATAGTTACGATTCTTTGAATAATCATCTTGAGCATTCAGTACACCAACTATATCGAGTACTGAAAACCACCATTTTGAATTTTCTTCGTCCCAAATGGCTCTCACTTCGCGATCATCGAAAAATCGAATTGATATCTTTTCTGCCATCGTTTTAAATTATATAGTTGGATGGATATTTTGTGCCACAGAATGCATTATTTTCCCAGCACAAGCATAACCTTCATTATACAAATCTGTGAGTTTCATCACATCTTTTTCAATTCTATCTACAACTATTGGCTTTTCCGGACGGATAACGGTAATCTGCCCTTCATCTTCCATTCGCTCTACCATTTCAAGTTGTTCATTATACACAGCACAACGGCGGCTTAAGGCTTCACGGATATTTGGGTACTTGCGATAAATAATAGAAGGTATTTTGTGATCTTTTGCTTCTTTTCTATAACCTTTGTTGCGGGTTAACACCACTACATTATTCTGATATCCATCTTCCACTGCACGAAGTAAAGGTATAGAATCCACAATTCCACCATCCAGCATTGGAACACCATCTACATAAACTATGGGGCAGACAAACGGCAAACTGCTTGAGGCTTTGCAAATATCGAGTACGCGCTGTTTGTCTTTCTTTTCTTCAAAGTAATTGGCTTCTCCGGTTTCACAATTGGTTGTGACCATTACAAACCTATCGGGCGAAGAAAAATAGGCATCGTAATCATAAGGAAGAATTCTTTCAGGGAACTCACCGAAAAGAAGATCGTAATCCATGATATTCTTCTTTTTGAGAAGATGTTTCAAACCTATATAGTGATATTTATCGAGCAGATCAATGTTACTGTATTTGGCACGTCCACGCTGACGGGAAATATACGATAAGCCATTGCAGGCACCCGCCGAAACTCCTATGGTATAAGGAAAACGGATATTGTGATCCATGAAATAATCCAAAACACCACAGGTAAAAACCCCGCGCATACCGCCACCTTCAAGAACTAATCCGGTATTGTTATCTATTGTCATTTCTAATATACTCTTTTATATAAAGTAAAGACAGAAAGAAAAATTAATCAATTTATTTCGTATTGCTTTTGGGACTCATAACCAATAACGATGGCAAAGCCTCATATTCTTCCTTATTCTCGGCTATTTTTTCACAAACAGTATGACTCAGAATTAATAATCCATCCACACTTCTATAGCTAATCTCAGACAAATCATGAATAGGATGCAAAACAACCTGTTCAGGATAGTTTTCTAAAAGATCGTTCACCTTTTTTGTAAACTTATCATCGCCAACAAACAGATATAATTGAATATCTTTTATTCCATTCATCAGTAACGATTCAAGATAAAACAACATGAAAGAATCAATTGCTCCGCCAAGAACTATTGCAATATCACCATGCTGATAACCTCGATTAACAAAAACCGCAACATCACAATTCACCTGCCCAATAATATCGTCTACTTTATTCCTGAATAAGCCAAGAAGAGGAAGTACCTGAGTTCCGCCTTCCAACATGTAATTACTACCGGCACCCAGTAATAATAAGTCAGGATTCTCCGTTTGAACCAGATGTGTTATATCCTGTATCAGCTTATCTGTAACTTTATAGCGGCAATCAACCTTTATTGAAGCTCTTTGCGCTTCTGTATTTAATAAATCAAAGCTTTCTTCCTCATACTGTTTTGCCTGTATTGGATTCACATCTGTGCCCAATGTATAATGTGCAGCAATCAGTTCTTTTTGTTTCAATCTAGGTCCAAAAAGTAACTCATACACAGAAAGCAAATCCCTACCCGACTCTATTCGACCAAAACAAAGAATAAGCTTCTTTGTCAGACTTATTGGTGGTTTTGTTATTTCAAATATTTTTTCCACTAAAGTAAGAAGGGGCGTAGTCATAAATGTAGTGACTAAAGCCATGATAATGAGGATTACAAAGATAGAAGGAGGAAGTATCCCCATTTCATACCCAATGTTCAGCGCAACCAATTGCATCAATCCGCGGGTATTCATCAAGGTACCTACTATCAAGCTATTTTTCCATGATTCTCCAACCAATCGGGCAGCAATTGTACAACCGCCAAGCTTTCCTGCAATGGCAACAGCTACCAGCAATCCCAGAACGCCAAATAAACTTGGGCTGTTAATTAGTCCTATTTGAGTATGCAACCCAGTGAAAGCAAAGAAAAGAGGAAGAAAGAATACCAGAGAAACATCCTCCACTTTCTCCATCAAGACCTTACGAAAGCCAAAATTTGACGGCATCACTACTCCGGCAATAAAAGCTCCAAACAAAGCATGAATACCGAGAACCTCCGTTAATGTGGATGAAACTATTAATATAATAAAGATAAACCCTACAAAGGTTTTATTAATCACCTCTTTATTTGCATATACATTCCCAACTTTTCTCAGGAATGGGCGAATCACTAAAAACATTACAGCTATGTATACAAAGGTAAGAGCCACAGCATACAGTGCACTTCCCAATGTTCCGGCTTTTGAAATAGCAATAACAACTGCCAGTAAGCACCATGCGGTAACATCATCATTTGCAGCCGAAGCAATAGATAGAATACCAATTGGCGTTTTCGTAAGATTCTTTTCCTGAATAATACGAGCAAGTACTGGAAAAGCTGTTATACTCATGGAAATACCGATAAAAAGAGCAAAAGGCAAAAAAGCTGTTTGTTGTGCGGCATACTCTTCATAAATCCAGTATGAGGAAATCACACCAAGAAAAAAAGGAACCAATATTCCGGCATGACTTATAACGAGCGTTTCGTTTATCTTATTTTTGAGCGTACTAAAATCCAGTTCCATGCCTATTACGAACATAAACAGAATAAGTCCAATCTGACTTACAATCTGAAGATTTCCGAGTGAATCAGGCCGGAAAAGAAATCCAAAAAAATCTGGAAATAAATAGCCGAACAAGGATGGACCAAGTACAATACCTGCAACTATTTCACCTATAACACCTGGCTGACCAATATATTTAAACAGATAAGAAAAAAGACGAACAGTAAACAATATCACAATTATCTGCAACAATAAAATTGTAAACGGACTATTTACTTTTTCGATCAATATATTTTTAAACATCTGAAAACTATCTGATGAGCCTCCTTGTGGAATATGCACCACGGAAAAATGATCAAAACGACCTCCTTCCTCCAACGCCACATAAATCAGACCAGAGAATAGAACCAGCATTATAAAATATATCAGATAGTCTTTCTTTACTTTACTCATAAGTGTCTTTAATTTATCTGAAATTATTAACAAATATAATATTTTTTAATTCTCCATTACTTATCTTTGCCTAAAATATAAATAAATATAAGTAGATTTTATGAAAAAGATTATTAGTATTGTTCTTTTTTCCGCCCTCTGCTTTAGTATTTCGGCGAAAGAAAAAGCGAAGAAAGAGGAAGGATTTGTCTTCACTACAGTAAAAGAAAACCCTATAACATCTATCAAGAACCAGAACCGTTCAAGTACATGTTGGAGCTTCTCGGGTGCAGCATTCCTTGAATCGGAATTACTTCGCAAAGGCAAAGGTACTTATGACCTTTCTGAAATGTATATTGTACACCATACAATGGAAGACCGTGCCGAAAAATATGTTCGTCTTCACAGTGAGGGTTCATTCGGACCTGGAGGTAGTTTTTATGATGTAATGTACTGTCTGAAGAACTATGGGCTGGAACCACAGGAAGCCATGACCGGATTGCATTATGGCGATTCTCTTCCTGTTCACAACGAGTTGGATGCTGTAATGAAAGGATATCTTGATGCTATAGCAAAAAGTACCTTAAAGAAACTTACTCCGGTATGGAAAAGAGGTTTTGATGCTGTGGTTAGCAACTACCTTGGCGCACGTCCTGAATATTTCAATTATAACGGAAAGAAATACGATGCAAAAGCATTTGCCAGAGAACTGGAATTGAATGCTGACGACTATGTTTCAATAACTTCTTTCACTCACCACAAATTCTATACTCAGTTTGCTCTTGAAATTCAGGACAACTGGCGTAATGGTGAATCATATAATTTGCCTTTAGATGAATTTATGGCAGTAATCGATAATGCTGTAAACAACGGATACACTGTAGCATGGGGAAGCGATGTTAGTGAAACAGGATTTACCCGCAACGGAATTGCTGTAGTTCCTGAAGAAATTAAGACTGCAGATTTAAGTGGATCGGACATGGCTCGCTGGACAGGCTTAACTAAGGAAGAAAAGAACAAAGAACTGACTGCAAAACCAAGACCTGAGAAAGAGATTACTCAAAAAATGCGTCAGGAAGCTTTCGATAATTGGGAAACAACCGACGATCACGGTATGCTTATCTACGGTATTGCAAAAGATCAGAACGGTAAAGATTACTATATGGTAAAGAATTCATGGGGAACTGACAACAAGTACAAAGGTACCTGGTATGCTTCTAAAGCATTTGTTAAGTATAAAACCATAAACATCCTTGTTCACAAAAATGCTCTTCCTAAAGAGATTGCAGAAAAGCTTGGTATTAAGTTGTAATATTCGCAATTGAAGATAAACTCTTCTATTAAGAAATAAAAAAGGTTCGGGTAGTTTTTAGTACTATCCGAACCTTTTTGTTTTAGAATCTACCTCGCAGCAATCTGATAAATCTTATGGGAATCTTCTCTTGTGAGTTTCTTAAAGAAGCCTATAAACAAATAATCCGGCAACGTAAGTTACATTATAAAACGTCTTATGCCATTCATCCTTGCTTAACAAATATTCAGCAGAGCATTAATTTTTTCTTTCAGCAACAAAGCATTAATAGGCTTTGCCACGAAATCGCTAAAGCCACCTTCACTAATCTTGCTTCTGTCTTCTTCCGAAGCATAAGCTGTTACTGCTATAACAGGAATCTCATTTGAATGCATTCTTATCTTTTGAACTAATTCATATCCGTCCATAACAGGCATTTTGATATCTGTTAGAATCAAATCGGGCTGATGATTATTATATAACTTTACAGCTTCTTCACCATTCCAGGCATGAATAAGTTCATATTCTTTGCCAAGAATAGCTTCCATTAATTTATAGTTACTGTTGTCGTCTTCGGCAACTAACAAAGTTACTTTTTCTGCATTACTTTTCAACACCGATTTCTTATCAGGATCATCAAAATATTCTTCTTCATCTGTATCAACAGGCTTGTAAGGAATAGTAAACCAAAACGTAGAGCCAGTACCCTCTTCTGAGTCAACACCAATTTCACCACCTAGTTTGTATACTATTGAAGCACAAATAGACAATCCCAATCCTGTGCCTTGAGCAAATGTATTCAACTTAACAAAACGATCAAAAACAGAACCCTGTTTACTCTTAGGAATACCGCATCCAGTATCTGTTACATAAAAACGTAGTTTCTCTTCCGATAAAGTATATCCAAATGTAATGCTGCCCTGCTCTGTAAACTTGATGGAATTTGATATAAAGTTTGAAATAACCTGTGACAATCGATTTCTCTCTGTATGAATAACACATTTAGGTAACTTATCCTTGAATACTATTTTTACAGCATTCTGATCGACTTTCATGGCAGAAGATTGTTCTATTTCATCAAATAAGGTATTTATATCGACATTAGAATATACAAATTCCAATGTTCCGGCCTCTATTTTAGAAAGATCGAGAATGTCATTAATTAACTGCAGCAATAAATTGTTATTGCTTTCAATAATACCAGCAAACTGATTTTCCATTTCGCCGCTATTTATATCTGCCAGAATTCTTGAAAAACCTACTATAGCATTCAATGGAGTGCGTATCTCATGGCTCATGTTTGCCAGGAAAGCAGATTTAAGACGATTTGATTCTTCTGCTTTCTCTTTTGCCTCAAACAAAGCTTGTTCTGTTTGCTTTCTCTTGGTAATATTGATACCCGATCCAGTAACAAAAAGAATTGAGCCATCTTTATCACGCTCTGTAACCATACCTTGCAATTCATACCATTCGTAACCATTACCATAGAAATTAACCCTGAGATCAAGATCAACTCTATCAGATTTACCTTCAAGAAAGTTACTGAAAGTTATAAATGCTCGCTCAACATCATCTGGGTGAGTAAGTGAAAGTACATCCTCCAAAGGTTTTGTCAGACTTTTCATTTCCGGCAAATAATCCTGATTTTTCTGATAATCATAGTCAAAAGTTATCGTTCTGACTCTTACATCCCATACCCAGGAAATAATTTCTCCCGCATCCATAACCATTGCCAACTGATTATTTGCAGTCTGAAACTTCCGCTGAATAGCTTTCAGTTCTGTAACATCCCAGCCACTAAACAGCATATAAGCGGGATCTTTATCTGTTTTTATAAGAGCCTTAGATATATTAACCGAATGCAACTTATTATCAGAAAAAAGAAATTCTTGTTCATAATTGATAGAATGTCCTTCCTTCATTAGTCTCTTATCAATTTCCTGATGTTTTCTATATATTTCGGGAGAGAATAATTCCTTATTCGTTTTTCCAATTGCATCTTTGGATTTGATCAGTGTCATATCCTCCATCCTCTTATTCCAATAGATAAACTTATTGTCAGTAAAATCTCTCACACATATTGCTACCGGAATGTTATCAAGAATGTTTGTGAAAAACAATTTCATTTTTTCATTTGTGTTCTTTTCTTTTTTCAAAAACCATATCTTCGATAAAAGAATAGAAAAACAAATCAGCAGAATACTTACTAGAGATATTATAAGAATTATATTTTCTTCGAAGAAGCTGGCAGGTTTATGCAAATATACAGCATCGGAAGGATAGTATTTTTTGTCGAGTCCTGTTTGAATTAGATTTCGATAATTCAGATGAGCGCGTGGAAATGGAGCTAGCTGAAAAGGAATTTCGTTTGCTTTCTTACCATTAAGAACCATATTCAAAATTTCACCGGATTTGTTTCCATAGTCTTCGCTGGTTGAATAATATCCTCCTGCAAAATCTCCTAAATCATCTCCAAAATCAGTCAAACCAAACATTGGTAAATCGGTAAAGCTGCTAATCATCTTCTCCGTCCGGTTATTTGAAGAAATACCTGTATTGGCGTCCTCAAACCATCCATGATAAAGCAGACCGGTATTTTTATCCATTTTAGACAAAGAGTTTAGCAACTTATTTGTAGAAAGATCTTTCTGGCACAACGAAATTTCCTTTAAATTGGAGAAATATTTCTTTCTTATATATTTAAATAGAAATCTGTTATAAGTACTTGTATACCTTTTATCGGAGATAAATGCAATCTTCGTCATTTCAGGCATTAGCTTCTTCATCAATTGTATTGTCTGTTTTATGTGGACAGGATGAAAAACACCCGTTACATTAAAACCTTTTGTAGCCTCCTTGTAGGGAATAAGCATTTTAGAATTGATTTCTTTCCCTGAAATAAGATTCTCGAGAGAAGTAGTATATCTTTTGGCCGATGTTAGTACAATTGGTATTTCTTTCCAGGATTCTGGCAATGTACTACGATAAACAATCCATCCAGCTTCTCCGATTACAACTACAGCTTTAGGCTTTAGTTTATAATCTCGATACAAGCTGTCTGCTCTATGAGACACGTCCTTCATGGAAGAAAATCTGCAATTATCAAGATATTCAATGCCGACAGATATATTTTTCTTCTTATCAATCGACTTAATTATTTTATCCTGAATTTTTTCTGCCCACAAATTTCCTTCGTTATACGAATTGATAATTAATACATAATCTTTAATCGGTGCAGGTAAAGCTTCAATCCTTGAACAGAAAAAGAGAAAAAAAAGAAGAAAAGAGTAAAAAAATCTATAGTGTGTCATCGTATCGGTTTTATGTATTAATTATCTACAAAAGATATTTAATTTGTGTTTTTGCGAGCAAATTGGTCTTTTATAGAATGCAAACATAAAAAAAACGATGAAACCATTCCTATTTCATTAGCACTATTTTTCCGTATAATATCAAAATAACACCATTAAAATATAATATCGTACTATTTATATTGATGTTTCATATTCTGCTTCCGATTTCATCTTTAAGATAGGGCAAATTTTATGCTAATTAAAAATAATTTATAGTTCATTTCATTTATTCACAAATACAAACCTTTTTCATTTGCTCATAAGAGCTATTTTTGTGCATTTTTAAAGAATAAAGTTTTGTAGAATCAACTGTTTGAGTAATTTTGCAGGCTGATTATACAGCAAGTTATCATCCTGTTTGTTAGCTTACTTATATGTGTATAAAATACTAATACTAAAATTAATAACATGAGTTTAAAGATTATTGTATTGGCAAAACAAGTTCCCGACACACGTAACGTTGGGAAAGATGCCATGAAAGCCGACGGAACTATTAATCGTGCGGCACTTCCGGCCATCTTCAATCCTGAGGACTTAAATGCCCTTGAGCAAGCGCTCCGTTTGAAAGATGCACATCCCGGTTCTACCGTAACAATCCTGACAATGGGTCCAGGACGCGCCGCTGATATTATTCGTGAAGGCCTGTATCGCGGAGCTGACAATGGTTATTTGTTGACCGACAGAGCATTTGCCGGAGCAGACACGTTGGCTACTTCTTATGCACTTGCTACTGCAATACGTAAGATAAAGGATTTTGATGTAATTATCGGTGGTCGTCAGGCTATTGACGGTGATACCGCTCAGGTTGGTCCACAGGTTGCTGAAAAGCTGGGATTAACTCAGATTACTTACGCTGAAGAAATTGAAAAAATTGAGAATGGTCGCATTACTGTTAAACGCCACATTGATGGTGGTATTGAAACAGTAGAAGGTCCTCTTCCTATTGTAATAACTGTAAATGGTTCAGCAGCTCCTTGTCGTCCACGCAACGCCAAGCTTGTGCAAAAGTACAAACATGCTAAAACTGTTACAGAAAAACAACAGGGAAATCTTGATTATACCGATCTGTATGACACAAGAGATTATCTGAACCTTCCAGAATGGAGTGTTACTGACGTTAACGGAGATACTGCACAATGCGGTCTTTCAGGTTCTCCTACTAAGGTTAAAGCAATTCAAAATATTGTTTTCCAGGCCAAAGAGAGCAAAACTCTTTCTGCTTCTGACAGAGAAGTTGAAGATCTTATTGTTGAACTATTGGCAAATCACACAATTGGTTAATCACTAAAGAAAGTACTAAAAATGAACAATTTATTTGTATATTGCGAAATAGAAGACGGCATCATTGCTGACGTAAGCCTTGAGTTGCTTACTAAAGGCCGCTCTTTAGCTAACCAGTTAAAATGCCAATTGGAGGCAATTGTTGCCGGTTACAAATTAGACGATATTGAAAAGCAAGTATTACCTTATGGAGTAGATAAATTGCACGTATTCGACGCTGAAGGCCTCTACCCTTATACTTCTCTTCCTCATACATCAATTCTTGTTAATCTATTCAAAGAAGAAAAACCTCAGATCTGCCTGATGGGAGCAACTGTTATTGGTCGCGACCTTGGTCCTCGTGTTTCTTCTGCTTTAACCAGCGGACTAACAGCCGACTGTACTGCTCTCGAGATTGGTGATCACGAAGAAAAGAAAGAAGGCAAGGTTTATAAAGATCTTCTTTATCAAATCCGTCCTGCTTTTGGTGGTAACATTGTTGCTACAATTGTTAACCCTGAACACCGCCCACAGATGGCAACCGTTCGTGAAGGTGTAATGAAGAAACAAATCCTTTCTAATGATTATAAAGGAAAGGTTATTCGTCACGAAGTTGGTAAATATGTAGCAGATGCCGACTATGTAGTGAAGGTTATTGAACGCCACATAGAAAAATCAAAAACAAATATTAAAGGAGCTCCTATCGTTGTAGCCGGAGGTTACGGTGTTGGCTCTAAAGATAACTTTAAGTTACTTTTCGATCTTGCCAAAGTACTGAACGGAGAAGTTGGTGCTTCTCGTGCAGCTGTTGATGCAGGATTTGCAGAACATGATCGTCAGATTGGTCAGACCGGTGTAACCGTTCGCCCTAAACTGTATATCGCTTGCGGTATTTCAGGTCAGATTCAGCATATCGCAGGTATGCAGGAAAGCTCTATGATTATCTCTATTAATAATGATCCGGATGCACCAATCAACACAATAGCAGACTATGTTATCAACGGAACAGTAGAAGAAGTTGTGCCGAAGATGATTAAGTACTATAAACAAAATTCGAAGTAGTAAAATGGCAAACTTATATTTAGATACACCAGAACTTAAGCATTATCTCAATCATCCATTGATGAAGAGAATTGTTGAACTCAAAGAGCGCAACTATGCTGACAAAGATAAATTTGATTATGCTCCTGTAGATTTCGAGGACGCAATGGACAGCTACGATAAAGTACTGGAAATTGTTGGCGAAATATGCTCGGAAGTAATTGCACCAAACGCAGAAGATGTAGACCATGAAGGTCCTCAGGTTATCAATAACCGCGTGAAATATGCAAATGGTACAGCCATAAACCTTCAGGCTTTAACAGATGCCGGCTTAATGGGTGTTGCTATGCCTCGCCGTTTCGGTGGACTTAACTTCTCTACTGTACCTTACATGATGGCTGCCGATATGGTTTCTGCTTGCGATGCAGGTTTCGAAAACCTTTGGGGATTGCAGGATTGTGCAGAGACTCTTTATGAATTTGGTAGTGAAGACCAGAAGATGCGTTATATTCCTCGCGTTTGTGCAGGTGAAACAATGTCTATGGACCTTACCGAACCAGATGCAGGTTCCGACCTTCAGGCTGTAATGCTAAGAGCTTCTTTCTGCGAAAAAGATAATTGCTGGTACTTGAACGGTGTAAAACGTTTCATTACTAATGGTGATGCTGATATTCACCTTGTACTTGCTCGTTCTGAAGAAGGAACACATGATGGTCGTGGTCTTTCCATGTTTATCTACGACAAGAAAAACGGTGGCGTAAACGTTCGTCGTATTGAAAACAAGATGGGTATCAAAGGATCTCCTACTTGCGAATTGGTATTTAAAAATGCTAAAGCAGAACTTTGCGGTGATCGCAAGCTTGGTTTGATTAAATACGTTATGGCTTTGATGAACGGCGCTCGTTTGGGTATCGCTGCTCAGTCTGTAGGTATTTCTCAGGCAGCATACAATGAAGCTTTGGCTTATGCTAAGGATCGTAAACAGTTTGGCAAGGCAATTATTGAATTCCCTGCAGTATACGAGATTATCTCATTAATTAAAGCTAAACTTGATGCTTCTCGTACACTTCTATATGAAACAGCTCGTTTTGTAGACGTATACAAATGCCTGGACGATATTTCAAAAGAACGCAAACTTACTGCGGAAGAAAGAACAGAACAAAAGACTTTCTCTAAATATGCCGATTGCTTTACTCCGCTGGTTAAAGGTATGGGTAGTGAATTTGCAAATCAGAATGCTTATGACTGTATTCAGATTCACGGTGGTTCTGGTTTCATGAAAGATTATGCTTGCGAACGTATCTATCGCGATGCACGTATCACAAGTATTTACGAAGGAACTACTCAGCTTCAGGTTGTAGCAGCTATCCGTTACGTAACGAATGGTACTTACCTTGCTCGTCTGAAAGATTACGAAACAATGCCTCTTGCTCCTGGATTCGAAGGTTTACGTAACCGTTTGAAGGCTATGACTGAGAAATATGCTGCTGCAGTTGAAAAGATTGTATCTACAAAAGACCAGGAATTGCTAGACTTTATGGCTCGCAGATTAGTTGAAATGGCTGCTTATAATGTTATGGCTTACCTTTTAGTGCAGGATGCTTCTAAATGTGATTCATTTACCGAATCGGCACATGTATTTGTAAGATACGCCGAAGGTGAAATTGACAAACATGCTCAGTTTATCAACAAATTTGATGTTGAAGAGTTAGCTTATTATAGAAAGTAATCTGATAATTCATAAATAATATTGGAAGAAGGCGTCTCAAAAGGATGCCTTCTTTGTTTTGTGATAAGACTCTGGTTATACTTTTAAAAAAGTCCTAGATACGTTTATATTTCCTTGTACAAAAGATTGCATTCTTCTGTACAAAAGAATTAATTGTTCTGTACAGAAGAATGCAATCTTTTGTACAAGGATGCAAAATTGTTATTCCGAGGAATTAAAATACTCCGAGAGACAGTAAAAAAAGCAACTCTATAGCCATAGAGGATTAATGATACATTTATTATTAAACCGCAGTAATAATCTTACTAATGGAAGGTAAAGTAAAAAAGAACTTGCTTCCTTCATCTTTAATGCTTTCAACCCTTATATTTCCACCGTTTCTCTTAACGAAGTCCTGACAAAGAACAAGTCCCAGCCCCGATCCTTTTTCATTGTTTGTACCATAGGTGGTATGGAACTGGTTGTCTGTAAAAAGCTTATCGGCCGTTTCCTTAGACATACCTACCCCATTATCGGCAATCTCTACTTCTATAAATCCGTTTTGCTCTGATAAACCGACCTTGATTAAACCATTTGTACGAGTGAATTTTATTGCATTCGACAGAAGGTTGCGAATCACCAGATTTGTCATATCGTAATCTGCATAAGCTGTATAATTTGTATTTGCACTGAACTGAATCTGAATTGATTTTTGTCCTGCAGTACCCGACAGTAATGAGATATTATCGTTTACCAGCTTATTTATAATTATACTTCCCGGATTATATACAATCTCACTTCGTTGCGACCTCGACCAGTTAAGCAGATTCTCCAATAAATAGAATGTATTCTTCGACATGTCTTTTAAGTCATTAAGAAGAGCTTCTTCCATTTCGGGAGTAATTTCCATATCACTTGTAAGGAGTTCAATTACTTGCATAAAGCTGCCTACAGGACCTCGAAGATCATGTGCAATAATAGAGAATAGTTTATCTTTAGTTGCCAAGAGCCTTTTTAATTGTTCTTCATTTTCCTTCTGCTTACTGATATCAATAAGAGTACCAATAGCACGTGTTGCTATACCTTCTTCGTCTCTCTCAATAATTCTGCCATGATTCAGAATCCATTTCTCCTTGCCCGATTTGCCCAGCACACGGAAAGTAGCCTCAAAATAATCTATTTTACTATTCTTGTGAGCTATGAAAAGTTGAGAAACCCATCCCCAGTCATCAGGATGAACAAGCTTTTGCCATTTATGGCCTTTTCCTAGCGACTCATCAAAATCCTGATCTATAATTTCATAACCAATATTAGTAAAGTAAATCACATCGGTCTGGAGATCCCAATCCCACATTCCCTCTCTTGCGCCATCCAGAGCAAGTCTTAATCGCATTTCACTATTCTGAAACTGATTCAGATATAATTTCCGTTCGAGTGCATTTGCTATATTGCCTGTAACCGTTTTAAGCAGGCTGATTTCTTCTTCCAGCCAAACTCTGTTATGAAGACAATCATCTAAACCAACAAATCCCCACAGACGATTCTGGATATAAAGAGGATAAAGCAATATTGATTTTATTCCAAAAAGATTGAACACCGAAGCAATATCCTGAGGGAGCTCTATAATATCAGCAGAAGAAAGATGTCCTTCTGTATTTATAATTTTAATCCACGAAGGTATATTTTCAAAAGAAACTCTTTGAAGCGCCTCTTTCTTGCCGGCTATTCCTTCATTACACCATTCGAACGTATTTGTAGTAAACTGTTCATCTGGGGTGTTTTCGTAGATTGATACACGGCTTACATTAGTATGTTCTCCTATTAGCCTCAAAACTACATTTATAATATCGTCAAAGTTATCAGACTTATTAAGTAACTGAGCAATATTGGCCAGTAACTTCTGCTGATTTCCAAGCTTCTTCAGCTTCTCTTCCATCTGCTTTCTTTGAGTAATGTTGGTAGCAGCAACAAGCATGTACTCATTATTTTGAATTTTAATCTGTTCGAAAGAAAACAGGCAGACTATCCGTTCGCCCGACTTGCTTCTGATAGTAAGTTCTCCTTTAACAGAATCTTTACCATTAGATCTGGCAAGTAGTTTCTTTATTTGCTCACTGTCATAAAACAGATTTAATTCCTTAACCGTTTTACCAGAAACCTCGTCCAAAGAATAGCCTATATTCTCAAGGAAAGCATGATTTGCATTAAAAATTATTCCTGTATTAACCGACCCTATTGCCATCATTACCTGAGAGCTATTAAATATGCTGAAAAAGACTTCCTTTGAGAAATGCTCAACAGATAGATTGGTGCTGACTACAGCAATAACATTTTCTTCATTCCACCACCCAAAATAGAACTTGGTATCGACAGGTATTATTCCTTTATCCTTTTTCATGAATGGGTATGGACATGAAGTTATATCACCTTTAATTACCAAAGGGATAGTCATACCAGATTTTACTTTGTATTCATCCGGATAAACAGCAGAAAAGTGCTTTCCTTTGAGTTCATTAAGAGAATATTTGAGTACATTATTAACCGCAAAATTTGCTGTAATAATGTTTCCATCCATATTTAGTATGAATAAGAAATCAAACTCATTACTTAAAAGTTCTTTTAGTTGGCTTTCGGGAATAAAATTCATCATATTTTTCTGATAGTTATAAGGTCAAGTCATGTTTGACGTAAATATATAAAAAATGAACCTAAATGTCACTATTAACATCTAGATTCATTAAAAAACAATTCAAAATATTATTAGATATTTTGTAGTGCATTTATAAAGCCAGTTACATCTTCTTCAGTTGTATCAAAAGATGTTACCAGACGAATTTCATTGTTCGCTTCATTCCAGAAATAGAAGAAATAAGATTCAAGCAGCTTATCGATCATCTGGCGAGGCATAGTGAGGAACAAAGCATTTGTTTCCGGTTTTTGAGTAAACTTAATTTCGGGAAACTTACTTAGTCCTTCATAAAGCATCTTAGCCATATTATTGGCATGAGTGGCATTCTTCAACCAAAGATCATCGGTAAGATATGCAGTAAACTGGCAAGACAGATAACGCATTTTGGATGCCAACTGAGCCGATTGCTTACGGTAAAATTTAGCATTCTTAATTAAAGCCGGATTGAATACCACAACGCACTCACCAATCATTAATCCATTCTTTGTTCCACCGAAACTAAGTACGTCAATACCACAATCTACAGTCAGAGCTTTCAAAGAAACATTCAGGGCTGCAGCAGCATTGGCAATACGCGCTCCATCCATGTGGACAAACATGTTATTTTTATGAGCTAGTGTAGTAATAGCTTTCAGTTCTTCAACGGTGTATATAGTGCCAAGTTCTGTACATTGAGAAATATAAATAGCTCCCGGTTGTGAATGGTGCTGATCTCCAAATCCATGAAGATGTGGCTGAATAAGTTCAGGAGTAAGTTTTCCGTCAGTTGTTTCAATCGGACGGATCTGACAACCAGTTGCTTTTACCGGTGATCCACATTCATCTACATAAATATGCGCAGTTTCAGCACAAAGAATAGAATGAAACGGACGAGTAAGCAGTTGCAAAGCAACAATATTACTTCCTGTTCCGTTAAAAACGAATAAAGGTTCACATTCGGGTGTAAACGTATCTTGTATTTTAATAGTAGCCTCAGCGGTCCATTGGTCATCGCCATAGCCAAAAGCATGGTCAGTATTGGCTTTAGAAAGGGCTTCCATTACTAAAGGATGAACCCCTGAATTGTTGTCAGATGCAAAACTTCTCATATAATTTTCTATTTTAATGCAAATAAACTGTTTTTTATTGAAAAATTGCTAGCTTCAGTTGTTAAATCTAACTATTTCAATAACTTTGCCTGAAACATAAATGGCAGAATATTATGAAGACAGATATTCGCAATATCAGGAGAGAGTACTCAAGAGGCGGACTGACCCGAAAGAATATGTCTGAAAACCCTTTTATACAGTTTCAACAGTGGTTGGAAGAGGCTATCAACGCAAAGGTAAACGAGCCTACAGCTGTAATTGTAGGTACGGTTTCCGAAGATGGAAAACCTTCTACCCGTTGTGTTTTACTGAAAGAACTCCGGGATGGAGAATTTATATTCTACACCAATTATGAAAGTCGGAAGGGTAAACAACTAGCTAACTGCCCTTACATATCGCTTACGTTTCTTTGGCATGAACTGGAAAGACAGGTACATGTGGAGGGAATAGCAACAAAAGTTTCACCTGAGGTTTCGGATGAATATTTTAAAACCCGACCTTACAAAAGCAGAATCGGATCACGGATATCTCCTCAAAGTCAGCCTATATCCGGAAGAATGGAGATTATGCAGGCTTTTCTTCGTGAAAGCATCCGTTTTGCCGGACATGAAGTAAAAAGGCCTGAAAACTGGGGCGGATATTCCGTTAAACCAAATCGCATCGAATTCTGGCAAGGACGGGAAAGCCGCTTGCACGACCGTTTCCTATACACTTTACAAAGTGACCAAAGCTGGAAAATAGAGAGACTTGCTCCTTAAATATTGAAAATCGAGTTATCCTTTGACTAACAAAGATTTTGCATTTACCGACAACAATATTTCAATTGCTACAAAATAGATTTTATCAAGCTTAAAGTATTATTTTGCCAGACATAGTTCTACCTTGTTCTTCTCCAAAACCAAACAGAGCAAAATCATACTTACAGGGATCTTCTGGACAAAGTTTGGAAAGATGATTCGTAATAATCAAGGCGGTTGAAAGTCGTTCCGTTTTTGGAAGGTCATCCCATATCAGTCTTGATATACGTGCCACGTGCACATCAAGAGGAATAATAAGCTGTGCCGGTGATATGTTTTTCCACACCCCCATATCTACAATTCCATCATTCCTCACCAACCAACGAAGCATAAGGTTACTACGTTTACACGGACTTTTTGTTTGCGGTGAAGATATGTGACGAGTATTCATCAACCCGGAAAGCTTATCAAGTCCAGATAATATGCCATCTGAAAGGAATAAGCTCTCCAACGTTTCGTTTTCAAGATAATAGTGGTAAAGTCCCCGACAAATATTCCACATATCTCGCTCAAAAAAAGTGCGATGAATATTCTTTCCCGAATCTTTCAGAACTTCCCATTCCCGATTCATAATGTAATTGTACGGACTATCTCCCATCATTTGATGCATTCGCTCTGCATCACGGAGTATTAAATTACGCTTGCCCCAAGTTATTACTGAAGTAAGTAATGCCGATATTTCAATATCTTTCAGGTTAGTGAATCTACGAGGAAACTGAATAGGGTCTGTTTCTATAAATGCAGGAATATTATAAGTTACAGTTAGTTCATCCAATACACCTTTAAGAGGCACGTGTCTTTTTTTAAATTCCATTCAATTAGCATATTAATCAATACAATGCGCAAAATTAATACTTTTAAAATAGCAGGAAGCCATACTCTATATTAAATATAAATAACAGCCGCTGTATTGATTATCAATAATAATAGAAGCAGTCAGGCATCTTCACAGTTTATATCTATTTATAAAAGAGCTATTTACAAATTACTCCTTAATATATTTATGAATATAAATACTATTTACTTCAAAAATAATACATATATTTGCGATAATGATATGAAAAAATATATATAAATGAATTATAAGTTTCTCTTTTACACTGTTATTGCAAGCGTGCTAATGAGTTGTTGCTCAACTTCCAAAAATATCAGTATAAAAAAGGAGCAATCATTAATAACGAATAATGTGCAATTATCGAATAATTTCAGGTCTTTCTGGAATGAATTAAGAAAAGAAGCCGGCGAGCAACCTTTAGATCAATTTATTCCATCCGATACATTAATTGCGCGATATTCGCTGATAAAACAAAATAAGCAATTTTATCTTTCTGGGTTTCTTTATACGGATAGTACCTTTAATGAGGAAAATATTAAAGCTATAGGAGGAAATGTTGTGGTATACACTGAAAAAATCAAAACTTTCTCAGTTCCAGTCAAGAGTATTCCTTTACTTATTCAGATTAAGGGAATTACCTATATTGAGATTGGCAAAAAGGCGAAGATAAAATAAACAACGCGACAATTTAAAATAAAACACAATACTTAAAAAGACAAATATGAAACGTATAACTCTGTTGTATTGCTTCTTTACGATTTTATTCCTTGCATCGGCACAAGCTCAAGTGGCATCAGGGAAATTATCTCCTCACACAAAAACTTTCTTGTTGAAGATGAATCAAAAGGATATATCTACAACACAAAGAAAAGCGATATTAACAAAAAGTGCAGTAATTGAGACTGGTGTACAAGAGTATATTAGTGCATTTATCTATCTGAAAGAAAATGCAGGGACTGAATCGCTGGAGCAGCAAGGAGTAGAAATCAATAGTCACACAGGAGATATAGTTACAGCTATGATTCCAATTAGTTCAATTGAAAATGTAGCAGCTCTTCCAGAAGTTAAATATGTGCAGATAGGAACTCCTGTTAATAAGAAGATGGATAGAGCACGTGTTACATCAGGTGTGGATAAAGTACAGGCCGGTACATTACCATTATCTGCCCCATTCTTTGGAAAAGGTGTGGTAATTGGAATTATTGATACAGGATTTGAGTATGGTCATCCTAATTTTTATAATAAAGAGCACACAGAATATCGTGTAAAAAGAGTCTGGGAGCAAAATACAACATCTGGGACACCACCTACAGGCTTTAATTATGGGAAAGAATATATTTCTCAAGATTCCATACTGAAGAAAGCTTATGATCTCACCAATGAATCTCATGGAACGCATGTTTCAGGTATTGCAGCCGGAGCCGATCACTCTAATGACAACATTTACTATGGTGTTGCCGGAGAAGCTGATATTGTATTAGTTTCCTATATTGGATATGACACAGATGTTATAGACGGCATCAAATATATATACGACTATGCGTCTTCAGTTGGCAAACCATGTATTATTAATATTAGTATGGGTAGCTATAGCGGTCCACACGACGGAACATCACTCTTTGATACCACAACCGATCAAATGCAGGGAAAAGGGCGATTAATTGTTGGTGCTGCTGGCAATGAAGGCAATAAATATATACATATATCCAAAACCTTTAGTCAAACAGATACAATCTGTAAAACATTTCTCAAATCCAATAATATTGCCGCTGATATTTGGGGAGAAGCAGGAAAAGATTACAAGGTACAGGTTTGTGTGTATGACACGATAAATAATAATAATGTTTATATTAGTCCAGAATACAAAGCATCTGATAATGTAGATATTACGACTAGATTAAAGAACAATACCACTGTTAAAAATGGTGCATCAGGTTATCTCTATATTACCTCAGAGATTAATGCGTTAAATAAAAAGCCTCATTTTGCGATTAATACTACGCTATCGTCAGTCGTTGCCGGTAATTGTATAGGAATCATTATTAAATCGACAGAAGGAACAGTCCACGCATGGAGTGATGAATCTTATCGTTTTACCAGCAATGATAAACCTGGGTGGGCCGATGGCGATAATAATTTCTCTATTGGTGAGGTTGGAGGAACAGGCAAACAAATAATAAGTGTAGGTGCTTACGTGAGCAAGAATATGTTTACCAATCTGAATAATGAAACTTATGGTATAAGTCAATACTTAAATACACTTGCCACCTTTTCAAGCACCGGCCCTACGCTTGACGGACGAATGAAACCAGACATCACTGCTCCGGGAAGTGTTCTAGCTTCATCTATATCCAGCTATGACACAACACTGAATACATACAGAGTTAAGCAAACTACTCTTGATAATAAAACTTACTATTATGGAATAATGGGCGGAACATCAATGTCTACTCCTTATGTAACAGGTGTTCTTGCTACATGGTTACAGGCCAATCCAAACCTTACACCCGATGAAGTTAAAAGCATTTTTCAGAAAACAGCGATCAACGATTCATATACAGGAGATATACCTCCCAACGGAAACAGCACCTGGGGATATGGCAAGATTGACGCCTATAACGGACTTCTGGAAGTTATTAAGCAATATACTTCCATAGAAGATATGCCAATATTGCCTCAATCAATTTTTATGTATTCGGGAAACAATCAACAATTCAATTTCTTGTTTACGCAAGAAGATACAAACGTAAAAATCAATGTCTTCAATGTAAATGGTCAGCAAGTTCTTGCTAAGAATTTCAATGAAATAGCCTGCAAGCAAGAAGAAACTATTGATTTAAACGGTCTGCCCAAAGGACTTTATATTATCAAGATTACGGGTAATAAACTAAATCAGGTATTTAAAGCAAGTACAAAATAATTGCTGTATTCACATCTTAATAATAGCGGATAGGAAGTTTTAATCAATACAAAAATTATAATATGTAGGCAACTCTAAAGAGTTGCCTATTTTTTTCTTCCACCTATAACATAAATATTAGGGTTTTTAATTAGTTTGCCTATTTATGTCTGAATGTATCCTCTCAACTATGAATGTTGCTTCAACTTACGCAAATAATAATCCAGGCCAAGCAAGCCAAGAACAAGAAGCCCTATATAGAAATAAAAGCCTAAAATTGATCCTGATTCGGGAGAGAAAGAAATATTTCTCAGGCTTTTAATAATATTGAAAGAAAAATAGGTCATCAATAGATAAGTAGATAGGCCAATCAAAGAAGCAGATGCCAGCAATAAAAAGCAAACATTTAATGCTGTTGCTCGTTTTTGTTTTTTCTGAGCCTCAACATTAATTTGTGCCATCATCTTATTCGTAAAATTAAAAGGCAGACTCTCCGAAGATGATTTTCTGAGAACTTCTTTTAATAAGCGGTCTTTATCTTTATTCGTTTTCATTTCATTGATTATTTATCAATACACATAATTTTTTGCGAGTACGATGCAATTTCACTTTCACATTACTAGATGTAAGTTTAAAAATTGTTGCCAACTCATCTATCGATTTATCTTCATTGTAAAAGAGAGTGATTAATGCTCTCTCATCTGGATTAAGTTGAATAAGTGCCAGCTCTAATTTTTTAATTCTATCCTCATTCTCAGAACTACTTAATATATCATCAGCCTCATCATCCGACACACTCTCAATTACTTTTTCATCTATAAAAAAAGACTCTTTCTTTTGTTTACGCGTAGCAGAAATTGCAGTATTATAGGCTATACGATAAAGCCAGGTTGAAAAGCTACAATCCCCCTTATAAGTATCTAGTTTACGAAAAGCTTTTATAAAAGAGTCTTGCACAAGCTCTTCAGCATCTTCCCGACATGATACTATTTGTATAATAAGTGAATAGATGGGATGACTATAGCGGTCCAGAAAGTAAGAAAACAAATTTATTTCTCCTTCCAGGATTCGCTTTATGTAGATTATCTCATCTTTCTGCTCCATCATATCCTTTTAGACGCAGTACTGTCTGAATGGTTACAGGTTTCGATATTTTTTTATTTTTATTCCCGGAAAGTGTAACCTTTTTAATCAGAGAACGTCAAACGTTACAAAGAACGAATTTATTCATTTAAAAACATAAGATTATGATGGATTTTATTACTATCCCATTGGTTGTAGGAATTGTAACCTTGGGAATCTACAAACTATTTGAGCTTTTCGTCAGAAAGAAAGAACGTCTGTCTATTATCGAAAAGATAGGAGAAAAATTTGATGCTTCGATGATTGAAAACAAATTTTCTTTTCCATCAAAGATATTCAAGAACTTTTCATTTGGAAGCTTAAAAGCTGGATGTCTTTTAATGGGAGTCGGTCTTGGATTATTAGTAGGATTTGTTATTTGTATTTCTACAATCAGAGGTTATAATCTAGGTGACTCTATGAACTGGGGAGTAAGAGATACAGCAGGGATTGTATATGGTGCATCTGTTCTAATCTTTGGCGGATTTGGACTAATTGCTGCGTTCATTGTAGAAATGAAGTATTCCAAAAAGGATAAGGATGAAGCTTAAAACTTTTAAAAAGAAAAGGCTACTCGTAGGAGTAGCCTTTTCTTTTTAATAACTATAGTGATAAGGAAAGAATTACATCATTCCACCCATGCCGCCCATTCCTGGAGCACCCATTGGCATTTCTGGTTTATCTTCTTTCTTTTCTACAATCACACATTCAGTAGTTAAGAACATACCTGCGATAGAAGCAGCATTTTCAAGAGCTACACGAGTAACCTTAGCTGGATCAACAACTCCGGCAGCATACATGTTTTCATAAACATCGCTGTGAGCATTGTAACCAAAGTCACCTTTGCCTTCACGTACTTTCTGAACAACAACTGCTCCTTCTTTTCCTGCATTAGCTACAATCTGACGAAGAGGTTCTTCAATTGCACGCTTGATGATTTCAATACCAGTTGTTTCATCAGCATTGTCACCCTTCATTCCTTCCAATGCATCAATTGCACGGATGTAAGCTACACCACCACCAGGAACGATACCTTCTTCGATAGCTGCACGAGTAGCACAAAGAGCATCGTCTACACGGTCTTTCTTTTCTTTCATTTCAACTTCAGAAGCAGCACCTACATAAAGTACAGCAACACCACCGGCTAACTTAGCCAAACGTTCCTGAAGTTTTTCTTTATCGTAATCAGATGTAGTAGTCTTGATCTGAGCTTTAATCTGGTTAATACGAGCTTCGATATTTTCTTTTGCACCAGAACCATTTACAACAGTTGTATTATCTTTTGTAATAGTAACTTTCTCAGCAGTACCAAGCATTTCAAGAGTAGCTTGTTCCAGCTTAATGCCCTTTTCTTCGCTGATAACAATACCACCTGTCAATGTAGCGATATCTTCAAGCATTTCTTTTCTTCTGTCGCCAAAACCTGGAGCTTTTACTGCACAGATCTTCAATTGAGAACGAAGACGGTTAACAACCAAAGTAGTTAAAGCTTCGCTATCTACATCTTCAGCAATGATTAACAATGGACGACCAGTCTGAACAGCTGGTTCAAGAATAGGAAGCATATCCTTCAGATTAGAGATCTTCTTATCATAGATAAGGATATATGGGCTTTCCATTTCGCATTGCATCTTTTCTGTGTTGGTTACGAAATAAGCAGAAAGATAACCACGATCGAACTGCATACCTTCTACAACACCGATAGTTGTATCAGTACCTTTAGCTTCTTCAATAGTGATAACACCATCTTTAGAAACTTTACGCATAGCATCTGCAACTAATTTACCGATAGTTGAATCGTTGTTTGCAGATATACGAGCTACTTGTTCAATCTTGTCATAATCATCACCAACCTTTTCAGATTGTTTTTTGATAGAAGCTACTACAGCTTCAACCGCTTTATCAATACCGCGTTTCAAATCCATTGGATTAGCACCTGCAGTAACGTTCTTCATTCCTACACCAACGATAGATTGAGCAAGAACAGTTGCAGTTGTTGTTCCGTCACCAGCGTCTTCACCTGTTTTAGAAGCAACTTCTTTTACCAACTGAGCACCAGTGTTCTGGAATGCATCACTCAATTCTATTTCTTTAGCAACTGTCACACCATCTTTTGTGATATGTGGAGCACCAAATTTCTTTTCGATAATTACGTTACGTCCTTTAGGACCAAGAGTTACTTTTACTGCATTTGCAAGCTCATCAACACCCTTTTTCAGTTGTTCGCGAGCATCGATATTGAATTTTATATCTTTAGCCATGGTTTTAATATTTTATAATGATTAATGAAAAATGAATAATTAAAAATTAGAGAGTTGCAAGAACATCACTCTGACGCATGATAAGGTATTTGGTACCATCAAATTCAAGTTCTGTTCCGGCGTATTTGCCATAAAGGACAGTATCGCCAACTTTCAGTACCATTTCTTCATCTTTTGTACCGTGACCAACTGCAACAACTTCACCTTTTAATGGTTTTTCTTTTGCTGTATCAGGAATAATAATACCGCCGATTGTCTTTTCTTCTGCAGGAGCAGGAAGAATAAGTACTCTGTCTGCTAATGGTTTAATGTTCATAATTCTTTAATATTTTAATGTTTACTATAAATTTATGTGTAACGCTAAGAATACTGCCAAAAGTGTGCCAAAAGAATTAAGGGCACTAAAAAATATACTTTAAGTCAGATTCAAAGACAAAAAAGGTCAATTTGTATCTTACGACTGACAAATTGACCTTTTATATTGAGCTTTTAAAGTTCTTATTTTGTAACAGCAGTTATTAACTGAACAATATCCACCAGCTGTTGTTCTCCGGTTTCCATATTTTTAAGCATAACCTTGCCTTCGTTCATCTCGTTTTCACCAACAATGGCAACAAACAATACTTTCTTATCGTTGGCATATCCCATTTGCTTTTTCATCTTGGCAGCATCCGGATATATTTCTGCACGGATATTTGCCTCGCGAACTTTTGTCAGTAATGGTAAGCAATATTCAGCCTCTTTCTCTCCAAAGTTCACAAACATAAGTTGTGTACCATTCACTGCCTCTTTTGGATAAAGATCCAGCTGATTTAAAACGTCAAAGATACGATCGGCACCAAAGGATATTCCAACTCCGGAAACTCCTGCCATACCAAATACTCCTGTCAGGTTGTCATATCTACCACCACCTGTTATACTACCAATCTGTACATCCAAAGCTTTAACTTCAAATATAGCTCCTGTATAGTAATTTAATCCACGGGCCAGAGTCAAATCGAGTTCTACATCCGATTTAATATTCAAAAGAGAAAGTTTAGAAAGGATGAACTCACTTTCTTCAACCCCTTTCATACCTACTTCACTTGTTGCAAGAACAGTTTTAAGGGTATTCAGCTTCTCGAGATTTGTTCCGCTCAATAAAATGATAGGTTGAAGTTTGGCAATTGCTTCGTCAGAAATTCCTTTTGAAGCAAGTTCTGCATTCACATTCTCCAAACCAATCTTATCAAGTTTATCGATTGCCACTGTAATATCAACAATCTTTTCTGCTTCACCAATTATCTCGGCAATACCGCTTAATATCTTTCGGTTATTGATCTTAATAGATACTCTTACACCCAAACGAGTGAATACAGCATCTACCATCTGCATCAATTCAACTTCGTTAAGTAATGAGTTACTTCCCACTACGTCGGCATCACACTGATAGAACTCGCGGTAACGACCTTTTTGTGGACGGTCGGCACGCCACACTGGTTGAATCTGGTAGCGTTTGAAGGGAAAGCTAAGTTCATCACGGTGCATTACCACATAACGGGCAAAAGGCACTGTAAGGTCATATCGCAAACCTTTTTCACAGAATTTGCTGGCAAGCTTAGTTGCATTGCGTGACAAAAGTTCCTCATCAGTTAATCCAGAGAAATAGTCACCTGAATTTTGTATTTTAAATAAAAGTTTATCTCCTTCATCTCCGTATTTACCCATCAAGGTAGAAAGGTTTTCCATTGCCGGAGTTTCAATTTGTTCGAATCCGTAAAGATGAAAAACTTCGCGAATTGTATTGAATATATAGTTACGCTTCGCCATTTCAACGGGCGAGAAATCACGTGTTCCTTTAGGTATACCTGGTTTTGCCATAATTAAAATCTTTTAGTGGCACAAAGTTACACTAAATTATTGATTCTATAAAAAAAAGGGCCTATTTACTAAAACTTATTAGTACCTTAACGCGTCATATTATATGAATAGACACTAATGCTAACAGAACTAAACTTATATAAAGCAGACTTATGAGAATATTAGTTTGTATACTGTTTATTATCTGGAACATATCAACCATAAATGCCCAGATTACAATGGATGAAGTAAAGAAATACTTCACTGAGCAGAGTCGTTTGGTAAAACAAGCCAGGGATGCAAAAGATTACCAGAAAGCGGAAGAAGTGGATTTTGCAATGTTAAGAGCAGTACTCTCCTACCCCGAAGATATCAAGAAGAAAATAAGTCCGATTAAAGGTGTTCTTTATTATAATATAGCCTGTTACCGTTCACTTCTGAATAAAAAAGAAAAAGCTGTAGAAGCTTTTGCACTGGCCGTTGAAAACGGATGGACTAATTTTGCTCACTCAAAAAAAGACTCGGATTTGGACAATATAAGATCAGACAAGCAGTTCATTGCTCTGATGGAAAAAATTCAGGCTGAGAATGATTACCTGAATATATTGGCTAAAGCAGGGGGATATAATAATAGTGTTGATTCACTTTTACCTAAGTTTACTTATTCAGCGCCAAACGATTGTAACCTCGTGAAGGTTCGCGAATTCTTTAATCTGGATAGCATTGCAGGTAGCGGAAATGAGATTTCCAAAATAAAGAATCTCATGTATTGGGCACATAATGTAGTTCGTCATGATGGGCGTTCTATTAATCCGGAATTAAAGAATGCTATCGACCTGGTTAATATTTGCCGGACAGAAAACCGCGGAATTAACTGTCGCATGATAGCGCAGATATTGAATGAATGTTATCTGGCTATGGGGTTCAAGTCACGTTATGTAACTTGTCTGCCAAAGAAATACGTAGACGATTGTCATGTTATCAACATGGTTTATTCTAACACATTAGATAAATGGTTGTGGATGGATCCAACTTTCAATGCGTGTGTTATGGATGAAAACGGAACGTTACTTGGAATTTCGGAAGTGCGTGAACGGTTAATCAACGGAGAGTATCTTAAAATAAACGAGGATGCCAATTGGAACAACAAAAAGAGAGAGACTAAGGAGCATTATCTGGACTATTACATGGCCAAGAATCTTTATAAAATGGAATGCGTGCTTCACAGTGGATATAACACTGAAACTCAAATAGCAGGAAAGCCATCGCCCGCAACCATTATGCTTTGCCCTTCTTCCGCTCAGGAAATAGTGGATAAGCAGACTGGCGTTACAAATAATGCTGAGTACTTTTGGCAGCCTCCCGAAAATTAAGACTATTTATATATATTAGGAAGATCTATCCAAAAGAAAAATCAGCCTTTGAGAATAGAATATTTGTGAAAGATCTCAGATAGAAATACTAGAAAAAGAAATAAAGAAGGGATTGTTCCAACTATATGGACAATCCCTTCTTTCAATATTTTATAAGATTGTATTAATCTCTTCTTCCCATAAAAATCATGATGTAATATACCAAAGTTGCCAAAGAACCAAGAGCAGCAACTACGTATGTGTAAGCAGCCGAGCGAAGAGCATCTTCTGCCTGAGCATGATTATATGAATTGGTAATGCCTGCACTGCTCAACCATACCAATGCACGTTTACTTGCATTGATTTCAACCGGCAATGTAACAAAACTAAATACAGTTGTCATAGCAAACAGAACAATACCGGCAAGTAATAATTGAGGGAAAGAATGCACCATAATAATACCGGCAAGTAATAGCCATTGCATCCATTGAGATGCAAAATTTACAGCAGGAACTAATTTTGAGCGCAATGTAAGAGGAGCATAAGCATGAGCATGTTGCACAGCATGACCACATTCGTGAGCTGCAACAGCTGCAGCTGCCACACTATTGCTTGCATATACACTTTCACTCAGGTTTACTGTCTTATTGGCAGGATTATAGTGATCAGTCAGATGTCCTTGTGTACTGGTAACCTGCACATCATAAATTCCGTTATCATGTAGCATCTGCATTGCTACATCACGCCCAGTCATTCCGTTAGACAACGGAATCTTTGAATATTTCTTAAACTTGCTTTGCAACGATTGCTGCACGATAAAGCTAACAACGGCAATACCGATAAATATAATCCATGAAATAGGCATATCTTACTTTTTTATTAGTTAATACTATTAAGTATAATACAAATAGCTTGCCAAATATAGTAGTTTAGGAGAAGTGAAACCAAAAAACAGAGATATTTTTAGCAAGATTTATAAAAAAGCAAGAACCTCTTTCATTATTCTGTTATTATTGAAATATTTAACCGCCAACAAGAAGAAGGTTCTTCGCTACTTTTGATGGAAGATATTGTTTTAAGCTTCTTATTTTGACGCATGCAATTATTATATCAGATTTATCTACACCATCTGCCACCAAAATGCATAAAAAGCCTTTGAGTAAAGGATTTCAGTAGTGGAAGATAAGAAAATCAACTGGTTATCTGCTACAAAATCGTGCTTATCTGCTACCAATCCTAGGTATCTGCTACTAAATAAAACGCTCTACAGCATCGTAGCAGGTGGTGTCTCTAATCCTTCAATGAGGAATATTCTGCTTTTTGATGATTTAGCTAATGCGAATATAGTTCCTGCCAATTGGCATGTTCAACACTTTTCCCTTATAGGTTAACCAGCTTTGCAAAGAAATATAGGTAAGCTCTCGGCCGAAGGCTTATGGGTTCTCGAATAAAGACCCATGGGTTCTCGACTGAAGACCCATGGGTTCTGGGCTGCGGGCTTACTTAGCTGAAGCAGAAAAATGGGGTATCTTATTAAACAGGATGTCATATCCAAGAAAGCTGAACGAGCTGTTGTTGCTCTAAATACAGTGTTATTGAAACAGCTGTTTAGTGGCAGATAACTGATTATTGTAGCAGATAAATTGTAAACAAAGTTTATCTTCCACTAATTTATAGTATTAATTATCAAACCATTAATACAATTTAGTAGCAGATAGGCAGATAAAGTGCATGAAAAAAGAAACAGGCAGATAAAATCAGATTTATCCGCCTGTATTCTTTATTATTAAAGCTATGTGTATTAATGACCTTTGCTTACTTTTCTCTTTTCTACGTTTTCAACAGCTTCTGTTACCAGAGGTTTATTTTCAAAACGTTTTGCATAAGTAGAATAATCAGGACGAGTACGTTGATATTCAGGATCAACGAACAGTGGGCTTGAAATAATATGATCGGCTGTTGAGCGATTACAGCAGAACACGATATTTTCTACTCCTGCCAAACGGGTCAACGCCTTTACGTCTGTATCATGAGGTTGTAGAGTCATAGGGTCAGTGAAGAAGAACAGATAATCAATTTCACCATCCACAATGCGAGAACCCATTTGTTGGTCGCCACCAAGCGGACCAGATTTTAATATTGTGATATCCCATTCAATATCAGGGTGCTTTTCTTTTAAAGCTTCGCGAATCAACGTACCGGTAGTTCCTGTACAATAAAACTTGTGTCCCATCATCAGCTCAGAGTTCCAAATAACCCATTCAATAAGGTCTTTTTTCATACCATCATGAGCTACCAGACCAATCTTTCTAACTAGTTTTTCCATAATCAATTTATTTTAAGTAAAACCTATCTATTTGAGAGAAATATTTCTTCCCTCTCAAGTAATAGTGCACTAAAATACTCTTTTTTATCTGTTCGGGAACAACCTGGAGAGAAGTTTTTTCCAAATTTTCTTTCCGGGATGGTCTAAAATCCCTTCTTATAGCACGATATTCTTTGCGAGCTTGTAACACAGCTGTCATATTTGCCACTCCACCTTTTAACAAAAAGGAAAAGGCTGCCACGTAATCTAACATGCAGCGCACAGTCATTACATACCTCAGTTCGTTCTCCGGAAGATTTTTATAGAGCATTAAAAGATTATTCCTGAAATTAAGAAATGTTTTCCTTGGGTTTTCTTTTTTCAGAGTAGCTCCTCCCACATGATATACTACACTCTGTGGTACACAAACCAATCCTCTACCACGGCTTCTCAACCGCCAGCAAAGATCAATCTCTTCCATGTGCGCAAAGAAGCGGCCATCAAGTCCTCCAACATTCCAATAATCGGCCGATCGGATAAAGAGCGATGCTCCGGTAGCCCAGAACACGGGAATAATATCATTATATTGACCATTATCCTTTTCAACCACACCCATAATACGTCCTCTGCAGAAAGGATATCCAAAATGATCGATATACCCACCGCAAGCACCGGCATATTCAAAATAATCTTTCTGTCGCCAGCTTAAAATCTTTGGTTGGCAAGCTGCCACTTCTGGATGCGAATCCAGATAATCAATCATTGGTTCCAGCCAATGCTCCGTTACCTCTACATCCGAGTTAAGAAGAACATAATATTCTGCCTCAATTTGAGCCAGTGCCTTATTATATCCATCAGCAAAGCCACTATTTTCATTCAGCAAAACCTGCTTTACAGAGGGAAATTCTTCATTTAGTACTGCCAGCGAATTATCAGTAGAACCATTATCGGCTACATAAACATCTACTCCGCTTAGTGCAGAATAACTTATAACTGAAGGAAGAAACTTACGAAGCATCTCACTTCCATTCCAATTCAATATAACAACAGCAACTTTACTCATCGTTCCACATTTTGTCGTTTATGCTTCCAGCGCTTATGTGACCAGAACCAATATCCGGGTTCGCGGATTATTGTTTGTTCCACCTTACGTGCAAACATCTCCGTAATCTCTCCTTTAACTGTCTGTTTGGGGAATTCCACCATCAGTTCGAATATAGCTTCGCAATAACCTCGTTTTTCTTTTTTCAGCTCGCAATAAAAAACAGGAAAATCCATCATGCGGGCAATGCGCTCTCCTCCATCCATGAAAGAAGTTTCCTGATGCAGGAAGTTTGTCCAGAAATGAAGGCTGTTTTTATTTGGAGACTGATCGGCAATCAATCCCAATGCCAGTTTCTTGCTTTCCTTTCTAGCCTTTATAACTTCTTTTACCGCTTCGTGTTTAGGAACATTATAGCCTCCAAAACGAGAGCGGGCACGTTTAAATAGTTCATCAATATATTTATTCTTGATAGGTTTATACACTTGCATAGGGATATCTCCCTCTTTCATGATGGAGCCCATGGCAACAGTCCATTCAAAGTTTGCATAGTGAGGCATCATTACAACAATTCCTCCATACTTCTCTATCATTTCAAGATACTGCTCTGTGTTCTTAAATGTAATCCGGCGGAGCAGTTCATCTTTAGAAAGAAAGGGCATCTTTACACTTTCAAGCATATAATCACAGATATAATGATAGTACTTACGCTCTATAACTTTTAGTTCGTCAGCTGATTTCTCAGGAAAAGAGTTTCGCAGATTCTGTCGGACAACCTTTTTCCGGTAGCCAACAACCTTATACATGAATACATACAGAAGATCAGAAAATTTATATAGTACATTAAAAGGCATGATGGCCAGCAACCATATACCTAAATATGCAAATATGTAGACTAGCTTCGACATCTGTTATTCAATTATAGTACCTTTCAAAGCTGTTTCATCTTCGTTGAATTCTCCTAAACAGACTTTCACCAGGTGGTTGTCTAATTTAGGTTTACTTTCCACTTCAACCCGGATATAGTTATCAGTAAATCCATGCATCGGTGCACCGGCTTTAGGTTTCTCCATAAGAACGGTCATAGTTTCTCCTATTCTCTTTGCATAGAATGCTTTTGTCTTTTCATCGGAGAGTGCCAGCAATCTCTGACTTCTTTGATGTTTCACCTCCGGTGTAACCACATAGTCAATATTCAAAGCCTGAGTATTAGGGCGTTCTGAATAACTAAACACATGAAGCTGACTAACATCGAGTCCCTTGATAAATTCGTATGCATTTTCAAAATATTCATCAGTTTCTCCACGTGTACCAACAATTACATCGACTCCAATAAAAGCATCGGGCATCAATTCTTTAATCTTTCTAATTTTTCCGGCAAAAAGCTCCGTATCATATCTACGTCTCATCAGTTTCAATACTTCATCACTACCTGATTGAAGCGGGATATGAAAATGAGGCATAAAGCTGCGCGATTTAGAAACATATTCAATAATCTCATCAGTCAGCAGATTTGGCTCAATAGAAGAGATACGATAACGTTCAATTCCCTGCACCTTATCCAATGCTTTTACCAGCTCAAAGAAACTCTCACCAGTTGTTCTTCCGAAATCGCCAATGTTCACACCTGTAAGTACAATCTCTTTTCCTCCTTCTGCTGCAGCTTGTTCAGCTTGCTCAACCATTGAAGCGATAGTTCCGTTGCGGCTTCTGCCACGTGCCAAAGGGATAGTACAATATGAACAGAAGTAATCGCATCCATCCTGCACTTTTAGGAAATACCGCGTACGGTCTCCTCTTGAACACGACGGAGCAAAAGAACGAATATCTTTAAAAGAAGAAGCTACAGCCTCTCCCTTATCATGTTTATGTAAATCTCCCAGATATTTTAGCAAATCTTTCTTCTGCTCAGCACCCAACACAACATCCACGCCTTCAATCTCGGCTACCTGATCGGGTTTTAACTGAGCATAACAACCTGTTACAACAATAAAAGCGTCCGGGTGCTGTTTCCGAAACCGATGAATAGCCTGACGACATTTCTTATCGGCCACTTCAGTCACAGAACAAGTATTAATAACGCAAATATCAGCCTTTTCGCCTTTTCTTGCCGTACGCACACCTGCTTCTTTAAGAGTCTTGCCAATTGTAGAGGTCTCCGAGAAGTTTAATTTGCAGCCTAATGTATAATAAACAGCTGTTTTATCCTGAAATATAGAGGTATCTATCATAATCTTTTAAACATAAATCCGGTGCAAAGTTACACATTATTATAATTAAAAGTTGTTATAGAACTATTTACTTTCTTGAGTGAACATTTCTGTGTATGAAATATTATGTCTATTTTCGCACAAATTTTAAGCAAACGTGCAATGATAAAAGAAAACTTTATCAAGCTATACGAAAATAGCTTTAAAGAAAACTGGGATCTGCCTTGTTATACTGATTATGGAGAAGGCATTACATTTACATATGGAGAAGTTGCTGAAGAAATAGCCAAACTACATCTTTTATTTCATCACTGCAATCTGAGACGCGGAGATAAAATTGCCATTATAGGCAAAAACAATTCACGTTGGTGCATTGCTTATATGGCAACAATTACATTCGGCGCAATAGTAGTGCCCATCCTGCAAGATTTTAATCCCGACGATGTGCATCACATTGTTAATCATTCCGAATCTGTATTCCTTTTCACCAGTGACACTATCTGGGATACACTAGAAGAAGAAAAGCTGGATGAAATCAGAGGAGTTTTTTCATTAACTGACTTCAGGTGCTTGCACCAACGAGACGGCGAAACTATCCAGAAATTTGTAAAACACATGGATGAAGCCGCAAATAAAGCATATCCACAAGGATTTAGTAAAGAAAACATTGAATATACCACCTTATCTAATGATAAAGTGATGCTCCTTAACTACACCTCGGGTACAACAGGTTTTAGTAAGGGTGTAATGCTTACAGGAAACAACCTGGCAGGAAATGTAACTTACGGAATTCGCACTGAACTACTTAAACGCGGAGATAGTGTTTTATCATTCCTTCCTTTGGCTCACGCATATGGATGTGCGTTCGACTTTCTTACTGCTACCGCCGTTGGAACACATGTTACTTTATTAGGGAAAACCCCTTCTCCAAAAATTCTGATGAAAGCTTTTGAAGAGGTTCGTCCTAACCTTATCATAACTGTTCCTCTTGTTATCGAAAAAATATATAAGAACGTAATCCAGCCTCTTATTAATAAAAAAGGAATGAAGTGGGCTCTGAATATTCCTTTATTAGACTCGCAAATTTATACTCAAATTCGCAAGAAACTAATAGACGCTCTTGGTGGACGTTTCAAAGAGGTTATTATTGGCGGAGCAGCCATGAATCCTGAAGTTGTTGACTTCTTCTATAAAATAAAGTTTCCATTCACTATTGGTTACGGAATGACTGAATGTGGTCCACTAATAAGCCACAGCCCATGGAACGAATTTATTCCAGGTTCTTCGGGCAAGATTCTGGATATTATGGAAGTCAGGATTGACTCTGAAGACGCATATAACATTACCGGCGAAATTCAGGTAAAAGGTGAAAACGTAATGAAAGGCTATTATAAAAACGAGGAAGCCACAAATGAAGTCTTTACAGAAGATGGATGGCTCAAAACAGGCGACCTTGGAACAATAGACGTTGATGGCAACATATATATAAGAGGAAGAAGCAAAACTATGATTCTTAGTTCAAGCGGACAAAACATCTTCCCTGAAGAAATAGAAGCTAAACTAAACAACCTTCCATTCGTTACCGAAAGCTTAATTATAGAACGAAATAAGAAATTAGTGGCTCTTGTTTATCCGGATTTTGAAACCCTTGACTCCCTTGGACTAAACCATGAAGACAATTTAAAAACAATCATGGATGAGAATCTTAAAAGTTTGAATAAGATAGTAGCAAACTATGAAAAGGTAAGCCAGATTCAAATCTATCCTACAGCATTTGAGAAAACGCCCAAAAAGAGCGTCAAAAGGTACTTATATAACAGTATTGCAGAAGATTAAATATGTTATAAAACATCCTCAAATGGAGAACAAAATAAAAAACTAAAAAAAAAATTGAAAATAATTCGATATTTTGATACAACATATCAAAAAAGTACATACATTTGCAACGTTTTAATAAAGCAATTAATTGTATTACAGATTTAAAAATCAAAGAAAATGAAAAAGTTAGTATTAATGTTCGTTGCTATTGCAGCAGTTTCTTTCGCATCTTGTGGTAACAAAGCAGCAGACCAAGCTGCAAAACAAGCTGATTCAATCAGAATCGCTGACTCAATCGCAGCAGCAGAAGCTGAAGCAGCAGCAGCAGCAGCAGCTGATTCAACAGCTACTCCTGATAGCGCAGCAGCAGCTACAACTACAACTACAACTGCTCAGTAATTAGTTACGAACTGTAGAAAATTAAAGTCTGGTACTAAGTACCAGGCTTTTTTTATGCTCATAATTTCAGGTTTTCACTTTTTAAGTACAGACTATTTCGCCCCCCAGAAAATAGATCAACTCTAAAATCCGATTAATACTTGTTTTATGCAAATACCATTTCAAACCTATAAATAAAGAATGGTATATATATCTACTCTCCTATTCAAGAGAAACAAAAGGTAAAAACCTCATAATCATACCTGCATTTTAGCCTTAAACAACCCATTAGCCGCAAGCGCTATTCTTTTCTAACAAATATATTAAATCCACACAAAACAACATCAGAACACAAATTAATAGCACTCACAGCAGCTATACACCACGAAAACCCCAAGATAGACATTCCAACAACCTCTATATACAAATTCCCTTAAGAAGAGTATATAGCTCCTATAATATAGGATAGCACTTAATATAAGAGAGGAAAGCAAATCACTTAGGTATAGAAGTCGCGCATTGCCAAACAAACAGTATCATACAAACTGAATAAGAATAAAGCGAAACAGAGCTTTTCAGATCGAGACTTTGTCATCCAACTTCTTCAAACCCATCACATGCCGGCATCTTTATTTTTGGCTAATAATTAATCACCACACTCTACACAGCAAACCTTATACCTCTAAGTTACTAATCATACTCGGCATAACAAAAAAAGAGACCATCTCAACGAGATGATCTCTTTTATATCTTAGATAAAAATTCTATTATTCAGCAACTACTTCAAAAGGAATTTCAACAGAAACTTCTTTGTGTAATTTAACTACAGCCTTGTAAGAACCAACTTCTTTTACAGCGTCCTTAACAACAATAGTTTTTCTATCAATTTCGAAGCCAAGCTTAGTTAATGCATCTGCAATCTGAATGTTAGAAACAGAACCAAAAATAGTACCTGTTGAGCTAACTTTAGTTGCAATTGTAAGAGACACACCATCAAGTTTAGCAGCAAGTTCTACTGCGTCATTCTTAATCTTCTCTAGTTTGTGTGCACGTTGCTTCAAATCTTCAGCTAACATTTTCTTAGCCGATGGAGTAGCAATAACTGCTTTTCCTGCAGGAATAAGGAAGTTACGTCCATAACCGTCTTTAACAGTTACGATGTCGTTCTTATAACCCAAATTTACGATATCTTCTTTCAATATAATTTCCATACTATTCCTCCTTATTATTTCATCATGTCAGTTACATATGGTAATAACGCCAAGTGACGTGCTCTCTTAACTGCTTGTGCAATTCTACGTTGGAACTTCAAAGAAGTACCAGTGATACGACGAGGAAGAATCTTTCCTTGTTCGTTTAAGAATTTTTTCAAGAATTCAGGATCTTTGTAGTCGATATATCTGATACCGCTTTTTTTGAAACGACAATATTTTTTCTTCTTAACGTCTACTGAAGGTGGAGTCAAATATCTGATTTCCGATTGAGTTTGTTGTGCCATGATTAATCCTCCTTTTTTGTTAATTTTACATGTCTTCTCTTAGCAGCATATTCAGCAGCATATTTATCCATTCTAAAAGTCAAGAAACGGATAACTTTTTCATCGCGACGGAAAGCAATTTCCAACTTTTCAACAACTGTAGGTTCAGCGTTGAATTCTACTAACTGATAAAAACCAGTTGACTTTTTCTGAATTGGGTAAGCCAATTTCTTAAGTCCCCAATTTTCTTCATTGATAATCTCAGCTCCTTCTGCTTGAAGAACAGCTTTGAATTTTTCTACCGCTTCCTTCATCTGAACATCAGACAAAACGGGAGTTAAAATGAAAACGGTTTCGTATTGATTCATACTCGTTTAATTAATAAAATAAATACTTGTTTTTATTGAGTGTGCAAAGGTAAACATTTAATTCTTAACCACAAACCATTTTAATTCTTTTTTAATTTTATCGTTTTTTCACCCAACAGCATTTATATTTTGAAATAAGAATATTATATTTGCAAAGTTGTTTAAACAATAATTTCATGATAGAACAATTCAATTTTGATATCCAGCTAATTTTCGCCATACTAAATGGCAAAGTTTCGGCAGCTATAAACAGGAAATTGTCCCGTAATTTTAGACAGAACAATCTAGATATCAGTCCAGAACAATGGACTGTGCTTATTTTCTTATGGGAAAAAGATGGAGTTACCCAGCAAGAGTTGTGTAATGCAACCTTTAAAGACAAGCCAAGCATGACTCGTTTAATCGACAATATGGAAAAACAACATCTTGTGGTACGTATATCTGATAAAAAAGACCGTAGGACAAACCTTATACACCTCACAAAAACCGGACGTGAAATAGAAGAAAAAACAAGGCTGGTTGCAGCATTGACATTAAAAGAAGCGTTATACGGTATACAACTAAAAGATTTGGAAATAAGCCAAGAAGTGCTTCGTGCCATATTCCATAACACAAAGGACTAGTTCTATATGATTTAAAAATAAAAAGGAGCTATACAAAATGATCTGACCCCAAAAAGTTGGATGGATTAATAAAATTATAACGAAAGAGCCCGGTAAAATACCGGGCTCTTTCGTTATAATCTCTGTTTGATTCTGTCGTTATTATAATAATTGATATACTTCTTAAGTGCTTACTGAGAAACATTTTTCACCAGCCATAGCCATATCTTTCTGCAATACTTTACCCTATCCAATCACTTTTAATGGGAATTACTTTAAAATCCGAAATAAACAACAAGAGCTGCCCATTTTCTGGACAGCTCCTTATATATATGTGTTGTTTAATTTAAACTTCAGCTTCAGGAGTAATCAGTTTATATCCTTTTCCATGGATATTGATAATCTCAATTGATTCATCTTCTTTCAAATGCTTACGAAGTTTTGTGATATATACATCCATACTTCTTGCATTAAAATAATTATCATCAATCCAGATTGTTTTCAAAGCAAAATCTCTTTGCAAAATCTCGTTAGCATGAGCACAGAGAAGGCCAAGTAATTCTGATTCCTTTGTTGTTAGTTTAGTCTGATTGCCATCAATAGATAAGATTTGTTTTTGTGTATCAAAAATAAACTTACCAATCTTATAAACATTGCTTTCTTTATTCTTTTTACCTCTTACTCTTCTCAGGATTGCTTCAATTCTGAAAGTAAGCTCCTCCATACTGAATGGTTTGGTCAAATAGTCGTCAGCTCCTATCTTGAAGCCTTCAAGTATATCATCTTTGAGTGTTTTTGCTGTTAAGAATATGATAGGAATTTCAGCGTTGGCAGCACGAACTTCTTGTGCCAAAGTAAATCCATCTTTCTTAGGCATCATAACATCAAATACGCATAAATCATACTTATTCTTCAAAAATGCCTTATAACCAGCCTCTCCATCAGGATATAGCTCTGCAGAATATCCTTTAGCTTGCAAATATTCTCTCAAAAGCATGCCAAGATTCTCATCATCTTCGCATAATAAAATACGCATTTTCTCGTCCATATTATTAATTATTTAGTAAAGGTAATACAATTATAAATTTACTTCCCACTCCAGGTTCACTTTCAATCCGTATGGTTCCCTTGTGATCCTGAATTATTTTTTTTACATAAGCTAATCCTAGTCCAAATCCTTTTACATCGTGCAAGTTACCAGTATGAACACGATAGAATTTATCAAATATCTTTTTCAGATCTTCTTTCCTGATCCCGATACCATTATCTGCTATAGAAACACATAACTTGCCCGGTTCGTTCCAGGTGGTTACTGTAAGCAACAAGTCTTCTTCCGGCTTCTTATATTTCACAGCATTATCCATCAAGTTAAAGATCACATTTGTAAAATGCATCTCATCCACAAATATATTAGGATCTTCAGCTTTTAAATCAGCGTTGATCTTTCCGTTATATTTCTCGACCTTAAGGGTAAAGGTGTTAATAACTCCTGAAATCAAATCGTTCGCATCAACCTCTTTCATCTTCAGTGTTGCTTTCTGACGTTCGAACATTGACATCTGAAGCACCTTTTCAACCTGGAACCTCAACCGTTTTGTTTCATCATTTATCACACCCGATATATGCTGGAACATTTGCGGAGATTTACCTACAGCCGGATCTTTCAACATCTGAGCTGCAAGAGAAATGGTTGATATAGGCGTTTTAAACTCATGAGTCATATTATTGATAAAATCATTCTTCATTTCTGTCAGCTTCTTCTGTCTGAAAGCAATATAAATGGTAAAGATAAATGTGATAAGCAATACCAATGTAAATGCCAAAGACGGAAGCATAAAGCTAATGGAATCAAAAATATAATCCTGCCTTGAAGGAAAATGCACCTTCACAAAACTAATTCTTGACGGCGGATCGTTAGGAAAAAGAATTTGCGTATACGAGTTCTCACTTCCTACATCTTCATAATCCGGACATCTATACGCCTCTCGCCCATCTTTATCCGTAACCGTAAAGTGATAAGGAATATCAATTCCGTTATTAACAAACTCGGATTTCAAATATCCATCCAGATTTTTGAAATTGACACGCTCATTTAATGCTTTATCACTTGACTTATAGAGAATATTCAATACTACTTCATCCAGCAGAACTCTTTGATGCAGGTATCTGTTTTTTATAGCCTCCTGCAGTGATTTTGACGTTTGAAGTATATTATTTTCTCCATGTTTTCTTGAGATCATTGCCTTAGGCAACCCTGAAGGCTTTGTCATCGTTGTTTTCAATTCAAAATCCGAAGAAGGAGAAGATATATCATAATGATGCGCCTCTACTTCTTTATCATTTTCAACAGCAACCGATTGTGGAACAGCCTGAGAACTTAAAGCAACACGTTCTGTCTCAGCCACATCCTTTTCGAGATATCTCAATGTTTCGTCGTATTCCAAATTCTTAGAAACCTGATACAAACTTCTTTTTACCGATTCATCAAATTGTTCATTACGCATTTTGACCATCTCTTCGATATAGCTTACCTGAAGGTAAAGTAAGCTAAGAAAAGAAAGCCCCATCACAATACCTAATATCCAGATTGTTGATTTTTTCATACAACAAATTTAACATCCCTAAATTAACACTCAAAGCGGATTAACCTGTTTTAACGGAGTGTTGTCTATAATTAACCGAACAGCACATTTTAATTAATATTTTGTATATTACAACAATATTAGTGCTTGTTTAGTTGCAAAAATAATATAAAATTAAGTATTTTACTATAAAAAAGATGAATTTATCAATCATTGTTAAAAAAAAGTCGCCGAATATATGTATAAACGACGACTTTAATCCTTTTAATATTGAATCTGTTTTATTCTTCTTTCACTTGCTTTGCTTCATGATCTTTGATTAACTTATCCTGAACATCGCTCGGAACAAGCTCATAACTAGCAAACTTCATAATAAATGAAGCCCGGCCGCCAGTAAGAGAGCTAAGTGAAGTTGAATAAGATGACATTTCTTTCAGTGGAACTTTCGCAACCAGCTTTTCAAATCCCTTTTCACTGCTCATACCCATAATCATGGCACGGCGTCCTTGCAAATCACCCATTACATCACCCATCTTGTCACTCGGAACAAATACTTCCACATCGTAAATAGGTTCAAGAATCTTTGGTCCTGCATTTTTAAACGCTTCGCTGAAAGCATTTCGACCAGCAAGCATAAATGAAATTTCATTAGAGTCTACCGGGTGCATTTTACCGTCGTAAACAATAACACGAACATCACGTGCATAAGATCCGGTAAGCGGTCCCTGCTCCATTCTGGACATGATTCCTTTTAAGATAGCAGGCATAAAACGAGTATCGATAGATCCACCCACAATACTGTTAATGAACACTAATTTACCACCCCATTCCAATGCCACTTCTTCAGTTCCTTTTACTGAGATTTTAAATTCCTGTCCATTAAACTTATAAGTATCTGGCACAGGCATTCCTTCTTTGTAAGGCTCAATAATAAGATGCACTTCACCAAATTGTCCGGCACCACCAGATTGTTTCTTATGTCGATAATCGGCACGTGCTGCTTTAGTGATAGTTTCACGATAAGGGATCCGAGGTTCCTCGTATTTAATCATTAGTTTTTCATTATTCTCCAAACGCCATTTCAGTGTACGAAGGTGGAATTCCCCCTGACCATGAACCAGAGTCTGCCTCAACTCTTTTGACTGTTCGATAACCCATGTAGGATCTTCCTCACGCATACGGTTTAGGATACTCATCATTTTCTCGGTATCGGCTTCATTCAACGGTTTTATAGCTCGGGTATATCTTGAGTTAGGGTATTTTATGAAGTTAAATTTATTATCGCAATCCTTACCATTCAATGTATTGCCAGTCTTCACATCTTTCAGTTTCACGGTAGCACCGATATCACCAGCCTGAAGTTCTTCAACCTTTATACGGTTAGCACCGGCAACAACAAACATCTGAGCAATACGTTCCTTAGAACCTCTGTCGGCATTAGTCAGGTCATCCCCTTCTTTCACTTTTCCACTCATCACTTTGAAGTAAGAAACTTCGCCAATATGTGGTTCCACACTTGTTTTAAAGAAGTAGAGAGAAGTAGGTCCGTTAACATCCGGTGCAATTTCTTTTCCTTCCGTATTGGTTACTTTAGGCATATCAGAAACGTAAGGTACTACGTTACCAAGGAATTCCATCAATCGGCGAACGCCCATATCTTTTCCGGCGCAAACACAGAAAACAGGGAAAATACCGCGTGTTACTAATCCTTCACGAATACCTAAACGCATTTCGTCGGGTTCCAAAGTTTCCTTTTCGAAGAATTTCTCCATCAGGCTTTCATCATTTTCGGCAGCTGCTTCAACCAATGCTTTATGCATTTCCATTGCCTTATCCATCTCCTCAGCCGGAATTTCTTCTATTGTAGGCGCACCACCTTCAGGGGCCCACGTATATTTTTTCATCAAAAGCACATCAATCAGAGAGTTGAAACCCGGACCGCAGGATAAAGGATATTGAATTGGCACTACTTTAGGACCGTAGGCATCTTTTAATTGTTCGAGAACATTGTCGTAATCACACTTATCATTATCAAGCTGATTAACGAGGAAGATTACAGGTTTTTCAAATTTTTCAGTATAACGGAAATGGTTTTGGGTACCAACTTCAACGCCATACTGACCGTTTATTAAAATTATTGCGGTATCTGTAACATTCAAAGCTGTAACAGCTCCGCCAACAAAATCGTCTGAACCGGGACAATCAATCATATTCAATTTTTTCCCGTTCCATTCGGTATGGAAAACAGTAGAAAACACAGAATAGCCATATTCCTGTTCTACAGGAAAGTAATCGCTAACTGTGTTTTTTGCGGCGATGCTTCCTCTACGTTTTATAATACCACTCTCGAATAGCATCGCTTCAACGAGAGTGGTTTTCCCAGAGCCAGAACTACCTAACAAGGCTATGTTCTTAATTTCATTAGTCTGATATACTTTCATAATATATAAGATTTAAATTATTAACTCGGATATGTTTAACGCATACCTTTTTACTTGTGCGCAAATTATAAATTAAAATTTTCTAAAACAATTATTTAGCCGTGTTAGAGAACAATGTTGTGCAACACAACCTTAAGGTTAAATATATTTATAACTAGTGCTTAAAAACAACAATTAGACTATTTATCAATAAGGTCTACTCTTTTTAAGATTAAGCTCTAGTGTTTATTTGCATAAGCAGTAGACCTTTTTAATAATATAAGTCTTATAAATAGTCTAACCCTGGTTAATAATTCCTTAAGTATTTAGTTTTAGAAATTTAAAAGGTCTTACAATATCGTTATTTTAGCAAATAAGCCTTATTTTTGCATTCAGAAAAATTAATAAATATGGCCGGCATCTACTTACATATTCCTTTTTGCAAAACCCGCTGCATATACTGCGATTTTTATTCCACCACAAGGAGTGAAATGGCCGACCGTTATGTTTCGGCACTTTGCAGGGAATTAGAATTTCGGAAATCTTATTTGGATAACGAGCCGGTTGAGACAATCTATTTCGGAGGAGGCACTCCTTCTCAATTATCTAAAGAAAATTTTGAAAAGATATTTGAAACAATTGAGAGAGAATACAATCTGGGGAACTGTGAAGAGATTACGCTTGAAGCCAACCCAGACGATCTGACTCCGGAATATATAAAAATGCTGTCATCTCTTCCTTTTAACCGCATAAGTATTGGCATACAAACATTTAATGAACAGACTTTGCGGTTGCTAAAGCGGCGACATACTGCCGAACAAGCTATAAGTGCTGTAAAGGAATGCCGAATGGCCGGATTTCAAAATATAAGTATTGACCTGATGTACGGTTTACCGGGAGAAACTCCGGAAAGCTGGAAAGCAGATCTGGAGCAAGCTGTCAGCCTTAACGTGGAACATATTTCAGCGTATCATTTAATATACGAAGAAGGAACGCCTCTTTATGAAATGCTACAAAAGCATAAAGTTGAAGAAGTGGATGAAGAATCTAGTGTTGACTTCTTTGCATTGATGATAGACCGACTTACTAAAGCCGGATTTCAGCATTACGAAATATCCAACTTCTGTAAACCGGATATGTATTCGCAACACAACTCAAGCTACTGGACAGGCAAAAAATATCTGGGATGCGGACCTTCCGCACACTCTTTTAATGGAAACACCCGCCAATGGAATGTTTCATCACTCGACAAGTATATAGCCGGAATAGAAAAGGGAATTCCTGATTTTGAAATAGAAGAACTGGACGTTACTACCCGATACAATGATTTTGTAATTACTTCGCTTCGCACCATGTGGGGATTGTCCTTAAATCGTCTTGAAGAAGAGTTTGGTACAGAATTCAAGCAATATTGTCTTGAAAACGCACAAACCTATCTCGATTCAGGTAAACTAGAGATCAGTGATAATACTCTGTTCTTATCGAAAGAGGGCATTTTTATTTCAGACGGCATTATGAGCGATCTACTTTGGGTAGAGGATTAATTTATAGAAGGAAGAAGAATGTTTGTTATAACCATTATACTGTTCATTGCTGCAGGAATATTTGCAGGATACAGACTACGCAATAAGGAAACCGGCATAGTAAGCCGCATTGTAACCGGATTTATCTGGCTACTACTCTTCTTGCTTGGAATGGAAGTTGGAAGTAACGAGAAGTTGATTAAGGGAATCTACGTCTTCGGACTCGAAGCTCTTATATTAACGATAGCAGGTGTTACTGGAAGTGTTCTAGCATCTTGGGGACTTTGGTACTACATCTCAAAGAACAACCTCAAAAAGGAAGGAAAGAAATGAAGGGAAGTCTGATTATTGTAGGTTTCTTTATACTTGGCATTATCGTTAGCCACTATCATTTGTTGCCGGAAAGCATTATTCACTGCGACATCAGTTTTTATGCCCTCTGCGGATTAATGTTCTTTGTAGGCGTAAGCATAGGCAGTGATACAAATACATTGAAAAGTTTTCGGCAACTAAACGTTCGCTTCGCCTTACTCCCATTAATGACAATACTGGGAACAATTACCGGATGCATCCTTGCTTCATTATTACTTTCTAATCGGTCTGTAAGCGATTGCTGCGCCGTAGGTTCCGGAATGGGTTACTATTCACTATCCAGTATAATAATAACAGAATACCGTGGTGCCGAATTAGGAACCATCGCACTTTTATCTAATATAATAAGGGAAATTATCGCCTTACTATTTGCTCCGGTTCTAGTGAAATATTTCGGCAAACTGGCTCCAATATCTGTAGGAGGAGCAACGACGGCCGATACTACTCTACCCATTATTACCCAATCATGTGGAAAAGACTTCGTGGTTATTTCTATTTTTCATGGCTGCCTGACCGATTTTTCAGTTCCCTTCCTCGTTACACTCTTCTGTTCATTGTAAACTATTCTCTTTACTTCATTTTATTTAATTCATTTTCTTGTTCATTCCTTATTATTAAAAAAATAATCATTCCTGAATTTTGAAAATATTAAAAAAGATGTACCTTTACAATATCTAAATACAAATTTCAATTTACATTTAAGTCAAACACATCTCAGTACTATGAAAAAAAGCGTATCCTTATTCCTACTTCTTGCATTATCATCTGTTTTGACCTTTGCACAGGAATACACCTACAATTATGGAAAAGTGACAGACAATGAGCTTTCTATGAAGGTTTACAAGCCAGATAGTACAACATCTGCTGTTACAATATACAAAAATGTAATCGCCAAATACAGCTACAAAAGAGAACGGTTTATAATAGAATATAATTACGAAACAAAAATAAAAGTTTTAAAACCAGGAGGCGTTAAATATGCAGACATCAAAATTCCTGTTTACGACAAAGGGAAAAGTGATATATTCAAAGAATCTGTATCAAAGATTGAAGCATATGCATACAACCTTGAAAATGGCAAGGTAAATAAAACCAAAATGGATAAAAGTTACATTTTCGAAGAACGTGTAACCCCTTATTATAAACAAATAAAGTTTTCCATACCAGCAGTAAAAGAAGGAACCGTAATAGAATATAAGTATCTACTGACTTCTGAATTTCCACACCAGATTGAAGAATGTGTTTTTCAGCAAGACATTCCGGTGATATACAGCAACTATGATGTTACAATTCCTCAATATTTCGATTTCAATGTAGGGCTGAAAGGGAAGGAAAAAATAAATGTATCGGAGTCTGTTGTTGAGCAGAGCGCTAACGGAGAAGATGAATACCATCAGACATATTCAGTACGGTTTAACAGTCGCAGGATATTTCTTACCGTTATAAACCTTCCCGCGATAAAAGACGAACCTAACATATGGTGCCCTGATGACTTTCGCACCAAAGTAACATTCGAATTAAAAGGAACACGCTTTCCCGGTTCTGACTATAAGCCCTATACCAGTACATGGGAAGATATAGATGAACTTCTCAAAAAAGATGAAGATTTTGGAGCAATTCTTAATATGTCAAACCCATTCAAAGAAGAGATGCGCACTGCAAATATTTTATCTTTGCCAAACAAGAGGGATAAAATACGCGCTATTTTTCAACTGTTAAAGAGCAAAATATCATGGGATGGAACTTATCGGTTTTATGGAAGTAATGTAAAGAAAGCATTAAAAAGTGGAACTGGAAGCAACGCAGATATTAATTTCATATTAATGAGCATGCTTAAAGATGCAGGAATAGAATCATTTCCTGTAATGATGAGTAAAAGAGATCTTGGAAGACTACCCAATCTTTTTCCTAGCATTAATAAACTTAATACATTTATTGTTGCCATAAACGATGACGAGAATTCAACAGTTTATCTGGATGGATCTGTAACTAACGGAGATATAAACATTCTACCTCCTGTACTGATGGTTGAGAAAGCAAGGATTTTTGATCAAAACGGAAAAGGCAGCTGGGTAGATCTAACCAATATAGGAAAGAATTCAGTTACCGCCCTCACATCTGGTACTATTACTCCTGAAGGAATTGTCAATGGAGAACAAAAAGTTTCCTATACGGGAGAACAGGCTTACAAGTTCCGCAAATTATTTAATGAATCCAAAGACAGCACCTCTTTTATTGAAAAAAAGGAGCTAGAATACGGGATATCTATAAAGAAATCATCTTTTTCAGAGGTTAATAGTTTCACTTCCAATGTAAAAGAACAATTCTCTTTCACAAAAGAATTATCACACAACGACGATCATATATATATTAATCCGCTGATATTTCCTCATTTAACAGAGAATCAGTTTACAAAAGAAGAGCGCAAACTTCCTGTTGAATTTGATTATCCGTACACATTTAAACAAATTACCACACTAAATATTCCCGAAGGCTATCAGGTGGAAGAAATTCCTAAGCCGGTTATGATTCATCTGGATAATGATGGATGTATTTGTACTTACAATGTGCAGGTTCTTGGTAATACCATCCAGGTGGGATATACATTTTCTTTAAATAGAATCTTCTATAATAATGATGAATATCCAGCTCTGCGTCAGCTTTGGGGAACTGTAGTTAACAAAAACACAGAATTGCTGGTGTTAAGAAAAGCAACGTCACAACCAACAAAAACAGAAGAGAAGCAGACTTCTCAATTATAGGATTTCAACTAAAATACATATTCAAAATAATCGTAAAAATATAAACTATAAAATAAATCAATAAATCATTCTTTATGAAAAAAACAATGCTTATGTTACTGCTGTTCACCATCTCTGTGATAGCAGCATCCGCACAAGAATTCAGTACTCGTTATGGTAAAGTAACCAAGGATGAACTCACCATGACATCTTATCCAAAAGACACGACTGCCACAGCCGTAACTCTCTATAAAAATGTAGAGGCGAGATATTCATATATATATGGAAAATTCGTAATAGAATACTATTACGAAACAAAAATTAAAGTATTAAAGGCAGAAGGCAAGGAATATGCCGACGTAAACATTCCTTTTTATAACACTGGAAAGTCAGGTGATGCTAAAGAAACAGTGAGTAGAATTGAGGCATATGCTTATAACCTTGAAGACGGCAAAATAAACAAAACAAAAATGGAGAAAAGCTACATTTTTGAAGAACAGCTAAACACCAACCTTAAACAGATTAAATTCTCTATACCATCAGTAAAGGCAGGTACAGTAATAGAATATAAGTATAATATAACTTCCGAACTTTATTGGCAGTTTGCCGATATGATTATTCAGCAAAACATTCCGGTGAAGTATGCTAAATATGAGGTTCTGATACCCGAATACTTTAATTATAACATTGAAACTAGAGGTGGCGAGTTCTTAAAAATGGAAGAAGTTCCTAGTAACCAGAATTTCACAGTTATGGGTGACGATCATCTAACTTCTTCGGTAAATTGCTCTTCCAGACAACTGACATTTACAGCAAATGATCTTTCTGCGTTGAAAGATGAACCTAATGTATGGTGTGCCGAAGATTTCTGTACAAAGGTTACTTTCGAACTAAAAGGAATACAATTCCCCAATTCTATATACCAATCGTACACAACAGACTGGAACAAAATTGAAGAATTACTTAAAAATGAAAACGATTTTGGTGGATTACTAAAACTTAAAAATCCATTCAAGGAAGAAATGAGTGCTCTTAATATGAAAGATTTAAGTACACAAGATAAAATACGTTCCATTTATCAGTTACTTAAGAAAAAAATATCATGGAATGAAAATTACCACTTTTATGGAAATAATATAAAGAAAGCCATAAAAGAAGGATCAGGAAGCAATGCTGATATTAACTTTATTCTTATAAGCATGTTGAAGGATGCAGGTATTAATGCTTTCCCCATTATGATGAGTACAAGAGATCAGGGAAGACTACCTTTAACCTATCCTAGTATCAATAAACTAAATACTTTTATTGTGGGAATAAACGACACAGACAGTACAGTTGTTTTCCTTGATGGTTCAGTAAAGAACGGAGATATAAACATATTACCTCCAAAGCTGATGGTAGACAGAGCCAGAATTTATAATGTAAATGGAAAGGGAGACTGGATTGATTTAACTAATATAGGCAGGAATAGTATCAACACACTAATCAAAGGATCTATTACTCCTGAAGGTAAAGTAGAAGGTGAAAGAGTTACATATTATTTTGGTGAATATGCTGAACTAATACGCACATCATTCAAGGCGGCCAAAGATAGTACTACTTATATTGAGAAGAAAGAGACAGAAGATGGCATTGACGCAAAAGGGTTCTCATTTAAAAATCTAAATAATTTTTCTTCTTCTGTGCAAGAAAACCTGGCATTCAATAAAGAGGCAATCTTTAACGATGAGCACATATATCTGAATCCTATGATATTTCCCCACTTAACAAAAAACCAGTTTACAAGCGAAACTCGTAAATTACCTATAGAGTTTAGTTATCCGCAAACATTCAAGCTCACATGTGTATTAGATATTCCTCAAGGTTATCAGGTCGAAGAATTACCTAAATCTGTTAAAATAAACCTTGATAAAGATGGATGCAGCTGCACTTACAACATTAAAGTAATTGATAACAAAATACAATTGCTGTATATATTCTCACTAAAAAGAATACTTTACTCAAAAGAAGAATATGCATCCTTACGTAATTTCTGGGGAACCATTGTTGACAAGAACAATGAGCAAATCGTATTAAAAAAGGCAGATCCTCAGAATGCAGCAAATCAAACACAAACGTCACAGTTATAAACCGAAATATTAAGTTATGTGGAATAATAAAATTAAATATCTATTTTTCATCCTTCTGACTTTCAGCACTGCAAACGCTCAGGAACAACTAACATTTCCAGAAATAGCAGATTCACTGAAAGAAAACGCATACTCAGTAGTAAGGTTCTACGAGAAAGAATTCAAGTATCAATCTGATGTAAGTGGCGAAGAAAAAACAACCACAATCATTACCATCCTCAACTCTAAAGGAGAAGATGATGCTGGTTTTGGATGCTACACAGACCCTTTCCACGAATTAAAAGACTTTAGCGGAGCTATTTACGATGCTAGTGGTCGTTTGATTCGTAAGATTAAACAATCCGAATTAAAGTCTACCGAGTTTTCAATGAATCTGGCATCAGATGACAAAAAATACTTCTTCAGCCCAACTTTAGTTAGTTACCCTGTAACCATAAAATATGAATGGGTCATTAAAACCAAGAAAGGATTACTGGGATTACCAGTATTCTGGCCTCAGGACAGTTATAACCAATCGGTAGAAGAAGCGACCTATCGTCTTTATGCACCGGCAAACGCTGAATTTCTTTATAAGGCAATCAATATGAGTGTTCAATCCGAAAAGAAAAACGGAAAAGAAGGAGCCTATCAGGAATGGAAGCTAAAAAATATTAAAGCTATTGAAGATGAGCCTTACTCAAGATCTTTATCAACATTGGTACCTATTCTTTATATTACTCCGAAGAACTTTACATACGACAAGACTCATGGTAATTTAAGCAGTTGGAAATCTTTTGGAGACTGGGAATACAGCTTACTAAAAGACAGAGATATTCTGCCTGATGCCTTTAAACAAACTCTTGCAGATATCACTAAAGATTGTAAAACCGATTATGATAAAGTAAAAGCCGTATATGATTATCTGGCAAAAACAACCAGATATGTTAGTATCCAGTTAGGCATCGGAGGATATCAGCCTATGACAGCTGAAGAAGTTACAAAGACAGGCTTTGGAGATTGCAAAGCATTATCCAACTATGCAAAAGCCATGTTAAAGGAATTGGGTATTCCGTCTACATATACGGTTATCAGTACTGTCTATCCAAAATTATTTAAGGATTTTCCAAACTTTAGTCAGTTAGATCATGTAATCCTTCAGGTTCCATTAAAAGAAAAAACACTTTGGCTGGAATGCACCAACCCGGATTATCCTCTTGGATATGTTCATAGTAACATTGCCGGCCACGAAGCAATTTTAATAAAAGAAACCGGAGGGGAAGTTCTCAGATTGCCAGCTTACAAAGATTCATTAAATACAGAGAGTCATACAGCCACCATCAGTCTCACAGAAGAAGGATCGGCAACAGCCAAAGTTATACGAACAAGTAATCTTATTCAGTACGAACAAATATCCGAAATAACAAAGCTACCTCCTGTTAAACAGATAGACTATTTGCGAGAAGATATTCAACTGCCACAAGCAAGAGTGAATAATGTTACTTATAAGGAAGATAAATCGGCAAAACCATCCATCGTTGTAAATTACAATGTGAATTGTGAAAAGTACGGAAACAAAACAGGCAACAGACTTTTTGTACCTATTAATATTTTCCGACGCGGGCCATCCAAACTAGCTAATAAAAAAAGGATTCATCCTATTTACATAAACTATGGATATCTGGACAGTGACACTATAACTCTTGAAATTCCGAAAAACTACACAGTAGAATCTTTACCTAAACTTCCGGTAATAGACAAAAAGTTTGGAAAATTCAATGCAAGTATTGATGTTAACGGAGACAAAATAGTTATTGTTAATAAACTATTCTTCCGTTCGGGTGAATACGATACTAAAGCATATCCTGAATTCACAGCATTCTGTAAAGAGGTATCCAATGCATATGCCAGCAAGATTATTTTAAAGAAAAAAGCAGAATAAGAATTCAGCCTATTACAATCAAAAATCAGTTGGCGATATGGCTTTATAAATTGAATCTATTTTGCTCATACAATTTATTATTTTGTGTAGAGAAACAAAAGGCTCAGTACAAAGGATATTTCCTTTTGTACTGAGCCTTTTTTATTATGGAAAAGTTTTTTATAACCATTCTAAAAAAATCATCTACTGATTAAGGCGACGATTAACGTTTTTTTGTATCTTTACGAAATGAAACGTTTCGTTTCATGACGCCTATTTTTATAGGCCCTTGGTCTCGTACATGAGACACTCCTACTAGAAAAGAAAAAATAAAATATATAATGAGTCACAAATGGAATTATCAACCTCCTACACAAGAACAGAAAGAAGCAAGCCTGAGTTTATCCGGCGAATTAGGGATTAGCCCTATTCTAGGAGAACTTCTTGTTCAGCGAGGAATTGAGACCGCCGCAGAGGCCAGAAAATTCTTCCGCCCACAGCTGCAGGACCTTCATGACCCTTTCCTAATGAAAGACATGGATGTGGCTGTTGATCGGCTTAATCAGGCCATGGGACGGAAAGAACGTATATTGATATATGGAGATTATGATGTAGACGGTACAACTGCTGTTGCGCTAGTCTATAAGTTTATTCAACAATTCTATTCAAATATTGATTATTACATTCCCGACCGTTATAGCGAAGGATATGGAGTGTCTACTCAAGGAATAGACTTTGCTTCCGAAACCGGGGTTAGTCTTATCATTGTACTCGATTGTGGCATAAAGGCTGTTGATGAAATAACTTATGCCAAAGAAAAGGGTATTGATTTCATTATCTGCGATCACCATGTGCCAGATAATGTGCTACCACCTGCAGTTGCTATTCTGAATGCTAAGCGAGAAGACAATACTTATCCCTACTCTCACCTTTCAGGTTGCGGAGTAGGCTTTAAATTTATGCAGGCATTTGCCATGAACAATGGAATTGATTTTCATCAGCTTACCCCATTGCTCGATTTGGTTGCAGTAAGCATTGCTTCAGACATTGTTCCTATTATGGGAGAAAATCGCATTCTGGCTTTTTATGGATTAAAGCAACTGAACGCCAATCCAAGTATAGGTTTAAAAGCCATTATTGATATTTGCGGACTAAGCGAAAAAGAGATTACCATGAGTGATATTGTTTTCAAGATTGGTCCTCGTATCAATGCTTCCGGAAGAATACAGAATGGTAAGGAAGCTGTTGATCTTCTTACAGAGAAGGATTATTCTCTCGCTCTGGAAAAAAGCAATCAGATTAACCAATACAATGAAACCCGCAAAGACCTGGACAAAACCATGACAGAAGAGGCCAACAATATTGTTGACCGCCTGGAAGGTTTAGCCAGCCGTCGCTCAATAGTACTTTATAACGAAGAGTGGCACAAAGGAGTGATTGGCATCGTAGCTTCAAGACTGACAGAGATTTATTATCGCCCGGCAGTAGTACTAACCAGAACCGATAACATGGCAACTGGTTCGGCTCGTTCAGTCTCTGGATTTGATGTATATAAAGCTATTGAACATTGCCGGGACTTACTCGAAAATTTCGGTGGGCATACTTATGCTGCCGGACTTTCAATGAAGGTTGAAAATGTAGAAAAGTTCACTCAACGGTTTGAAGAATTTGTTTCTGATCATATTCTGCCCGAACAGCAAAGTGCAGTAATTGACATTGATGCAGAAATTGATTTTAAAGATATTAATCCCCGCTTCTTTTCCGATCTGAAGAAGTTTAATCCTTTTGGTCCGGAAAACCATAGACCTATTTTCTGTACACACAATGTGTACGATTATGGTACTAGTAAAGTAGTAGGCAGAGAACAGGAACATATCAAGCTCGAACTGGTAGATAACAAGTCAAACAATGTAATGAATGGAATCGCCTTTGGACAAAGTTCACAAGCTCGTTATATCAAGACAAAACGATCCTTTGATATTTGCTATTCCATAGAAGAAAACACTCATAAACGCGGAGAAATTCAACTTATCATTGAAGATATAAAGCCTACAGAATAAATATGGCGGCGAACTACCGTGACATACTGAAACAATACTGGGGATACTCTCACTTCCGCGATTTACAGGAAGAGATTATCAACAGTATCGGTGAGGGGAATGATACACTTGGACTAATGCCTACCGGTGGGGGGAAGTCAATTACTTTTCAGGTACCAGCTCTTGCAAAAGAAGGTATTTGTATTGTAATTACTCCTCTTATTGCCTTGATGAAAGATCAGGTAGATAATCTTAAGAAACGGGGAATAAAAGCTTTAGCTGTTTATTCCGGAATGACACGGAAAGAGATACTTATAGCGTTAGAAAACTGTATTTTTGGTGATTACAAGTTTCTTTACATTTCTCCCGAAAGGCTAGACACAGAAATATTTCAGCTAAAATTGCGGAGTATGAAAGTGAGTATGATTACGGTCGATGAATCTCACTGCATCTCCCAATGGGGATATGACTTTCGTCCAGCTTACTTAAAAATTGCCGACATCAGAAGTCTGCTTCCAGGTGTTCCAGTGCTAGCACTGACAGCTACAGCTACCCCGGAAGTAGTTAAAGACATTCAGGAAAGGCTGCACTTTCCAAAAGAGAACGTCTTTCGCATGAGTTTCGAACGGAAAAACCTGGCTTATATCGTTCGCAAAACAGATAATAAGCAAGACGAACTGCTACACATTCTCAGCAAAGTGCCTGGCACAGCAATTGTATATGCCCGCAGTCGTAAAAGAACCAAGGATACGGCTGATTTTTTACGAAAAGCAGGTATATCATCTAATTTTTACCATGCCGGATTAAACAATGAAACAAAAGATCTCCGCCAGAAGCAATGGCAAGCAGGAGAATTTCGGGTAATGGTTGCCACCAATGCCTTTGGTATGGGTATTGACAAAGCAGATGTAAGATTGGTTGTACATGTTGATTTACCCGATTCGCCAGAAGCATACTTTCAGGAAGCCGGTCGTGCCGGTAGAGACGGTAAGAAAGCTTATGCAGTAATTCTCTATTCCAAATCGGATAAAGCAACACTCAACAAACGTGTGTCTGATACTTTTCCGGAAAAAGAGTATATCAAACAAATCTACGAACACCTGAATTACTATTATCAGATGGCCATGGGCGACGGACTTGGCAGAATGTACGATTTCAGCCTGGAACAGTTCTGTCGAAATTTCAAGCATTTCCCCGTTCCGGCCGATGGCGCGCTAAAAATCCTGACTCAGGCCGGATATATAGAATATACTGATGAACAAGATAATGCTTCAAGACTTATATTTACTGTAGGGAGGAATGAACTCTATAAGTTTCGTGAAATGGGACCAGAAGTAGAAGCACTTCTTCAGGCTATACTTCGTTCCTATACCGGAATTTTCACTGACTATGCTTATATTAGTGAGGAATCGCTAGCTATTCGTCTCAATATAACCCGGGAAAGAATTTATGAGATACTAATCTATTTATCCAAACGCCGAATTATAGACTATATACCTCATAAGAAAACACCTTATATTATATATACTCGTGAGCGAGTTGAGCTCCATCATCTTCATATTCCAAAAGAAGTTTATGAAGAAAGGAAAGAGAGATATGTAAAACGTATCAATGCAATGCTTGAATACGTTACCACAGATAATGCATGCCGTAGCCGAATGCTGCTTCGCTATTTCGGAGAAAAGAATGAGCATAATTGTAAGCAGTGCGATGTTTGTTTGCAGAAAAATAAAAGTGGATTAAAACAAGCTGATTTTGAAGAGCTTGCATCTCAGATATTTACCATATTAGAAGAAAAAAGCATGACTCCAGCCGAAATAGTCCGGAAATTAAATCTTGAGCCGGACAGAATAAGCATTGTTATCCAATACTTGCTGGATGAAGGAAAATTAAATATTAAAGACGGATTTATAAACAATTCAGCAAATTGATTATTTTTGTCCTCAGTAAAAACGAATAAAAATCATATTATGGCAAACTTTTTTAAAACCTTCTTCACAGGAAACTCAGGAGAATCAGAAGACGATAAAGCTAAAGCAGAGAAAAAGAACTTCGAGTTATTCAAATATGACGGAATGCGTGCAGAACGTATCGGACAAATTGACTATGCCATCAAATGTTATAACGAAGCCTTGGCAATTCAAGACGATTTCGAGACTCTCGATTACCTGTCCAAAGCATATATACATCAGAATAATCTGGAAGAAGCAATAAAAACCTTGCATAAAATGATTGAGGTTGACCCTAGCGTAGCCTCAACTTATCTGAATTTGGCAAACCTTTGCTACATACAGGAAGATTATCAAAATACAATTGATTATTGTATCAAAGCTATTGAACTAGAAGAAAACAACCTTGCAGCCTATCTGTTGCTGGCAAGAGGTAATCGTGGACAGAAAGATAATATAAATGCTATTGTAAACTTAACCAAGGCTATTTCTATTAAAGACGATTTTGCTCAGGCTTACCTTCTCAGAGCTGAGGTTTTAAAAGACATGAACGAATATTCTAGTGCATTGGAAGATGTAGAAAAAGTACTGGAACTAATGCCGGAAGAAGAAGCTGCTTATCTGCTTCGGGGAAAACTTAAGGAGCAAAATGAGTTATTTGAGGAAGCCAGTGCCGATTACAGTAACGTAATAGAGCTTAATCCATTTAACGAACAGGCATATTTATATCTGGGACAGTTACTTATCACCGAAAAAAAATATACCGAAGCTATTGAACATTTTGACGAAGCAATAGAGTTGAAAGAAAACTTCAGTCAGGCTTATCACGAACGTGGACGTGCCAAATTCCTTAACAATGACAAAGAAGGCTCACTTGAAGATATGAAGAAAGCAATGGAACTTGACCCTAAAGCAGAAGAAAATGTAAACGGTGAATTCAACAACTTTGCAGATATGTATTCAGGGGCAAAAATATTCTAAAACTTACTATTTAAAACAAAAAGCTCTTTTTTTTGAAAAAAAACTAGCTATTTTATTTGTTCTTCCAATAAAAGTCGTACATTTGTCCTCGAATTATTACAGAAGACAGAAATGAAATTATTCTCTTATACATATTCATTCTTTTTTTACTTTTACTTTAGCCAGAAAGTAGAGCGGGAATTTGTATGTGTAAATTAAGAACATAAATAATAAAAAGAAATAAACATAAAAATCCCGCTCCTTAGGAAGCGGGATTTTTTGTTTTACACAATTACTCAATATGAAAAAGATAGCCATACAAGGAACAAAGGGTTCATTTCATGATATAGCAGCTCATAAGTTATTCCCTGATGAAGCAATTCAGTTGATTTGCTGTGCGCATTTTCAGGATGTTTTTGATGCAGTAAAAGCCGACAGTCAGGTTATTGGTTTGGTTGCTATTGAAAACACCATTGCCGGTAGCCTTCTGCAGAATCACGAATTACTTCGTAAAAGTCAACTGCAAATCATTGGAGAATACAAACTACGCATTTCCCACTGCTTAGTTTGCCTGCCCGATGAGGACTGGAAAGATATTGTGGAAGTAAACTCCCACCCCATCGCCTTAATGCAATGTCAGGAGTTTCTTGATAGCCATCCCAGTTTCAAGGTTGTAGAGGCAGAAGACACGGCAAAGAGTGCGGAAATGATAAAGAAAAAGAACCTAAGAGGTCATGCCGCCATCTGTTCCAAAGCCGCTGCCGAAATCTACGGAATGAAAATCCTTCAGGAAGGTATAGAGACCAACAAGCATAACTTCACCCGCTTCCTTGTTATTGCAGACCCATGGATGGCAGATGATTTCCGAAAAGACAAAAGCATCAATAAAGCAAATATCGTTTTCTCATTACCACACACAGAAGGGAGTCTTTCCCAGGTTCTTTCAATTCTATCTTTCTACAACATCAATCTTACAAAAATACAATCATTGCCAATCATTGGCCGGGAATGGGAATATCTTTTTTATGTAGACATCGCATTTAAAGATTATCTAAGATACAAGCAAGCTATAGACGCAATAACACCATTAATCAAAGAACTAAGAATACTAGGAGAATATGAAGAAGGAAAATCAAGTATTTAACATCGCACCTGCTTCAAGACTGAACAGCGTAAGCGAATACTACTTCTCCAGAAAGCTGAAAGAAGTAGCGCAGATGAATGCAGAAGGGAAACAGGTCATTAGTCTGGGAATTGGAAGTCCCGACCTTCCTCCTTCAAATGACACCCTGCAGACCATGTGTGAACAGACAATGCGCAGTGATGTACACGGTTACCAACCTTACACCGGTATACCAGAGCTTCGTAAAGGATTCTCCGATTGGTATAAAAAATGGTATAATGTTGATTTAAACCCTAACACAGAAATACAGCCTCTGATTGGTTCCAAAGAAGGAATCCTTCATGTAACGCTTGCTTTTGTAAATCCGGGAGAACAAGTTTTGGTTCCAAACCCAGGTTATCCTACATACACTTCACTCAGCAAGTTATTAGGTGCCGAAGTTGTTGCATACAATCTGAAAGAAGAAAACGGATGGATGCCCGATTTTGAAGAACTGGAAAAGATGGATCTGAGCAATGTAAAACTGATGTGGACCAACTATCCTAATATGCCTACAGGAGCCAATGCTTCTATGGACTTATATGAGAAATTAGTAGCCTTTGCCCGTAAACACAATATTGTTGTTGTAAACGACAATCCATACAGTTTTATCCTGAACGATAAACCTTTAAGTCTTTTAAGTGTTGAAGGAGCTAAGGAGTGCTGCATAGAATTCAATTCAATGAGTAAAAGTCACAATATGCCAGGATGGCGTGTGGGAGTAATTGCAACCAATGCACAGTTCATCCAATGGATATTGAAAGTAAAGAGCAATATCGATTCCGGCATGTTCCGCCCATTGCAACTCGCTGCAGCAAAAGCTTTAAGTTGCGAAGCATCCTGGTACACCGAAATGAATAGCGTTTACCGTAAGCGCCGTAAACTAGCAGGCGACATTATGCACGCTTTAGGGTGCACTTACGATGAAAATCAGGTTGGAATGTTCCTTTGGGGTAAAGTTCCTGAATCGTGTGAAAATGTAGAAGCATTTACCGACAAGGTACTTTACGAAGCAAACGTTTTTGTTACTCCGGGATTTATATTTGGAAGTAACGGAGCAAGATACATTCGCCTTTCCTTGTGCTGCAATGAAGAAATGCTGACAAATGCACTGGAAAGAATTAAAAACATGAATAAATAAAAACATAAATATATACTCAAAATGGAATTAGAATCTATTTTATTACCAGGAGTGGAAGCAAAACGACCAATCGTAATTGCTGGTCCATGTAGCGCAGAAACAGAAGAACAAGTAATGGAAACAGCTAAGCAGTTAGCTAGTAGAGGAATTAAGATTTTCCGCGCCGGAATCTGGAAGCCACGTACTAAACCGGGAGGATTCGAAGGTGTAGGTGTTGAAGGTCTCTCCTGGTTGCAAGAGGTAAAAAAGGAAACAGGTATGTATGTATCTACAGAAGTAGCAACATCCAAGCATGTTGATGAAGCACTTAAACACAATATCGACTTGTTGTGGATCGGTGCCCGTACATCTGCTAATCCTTTCGCTGTTCAGGAAATTGCTGATTCACTCAGAGGTGTAGATATTCCTGTATTAATTAAAAACCCTGTAAATCCCGACCTCGAATTATGGATTGGTGCTCTGGAACGCCTTCACAATGCAGGTATAAAGCGTCTTGGAGCAATTCACCGCGGATTCAGTACATACGACAAAAAGATATATAGAAATCTTCCTCAATGGCACATTCCAATTGAGCTACGTCGCCGTATACCTAATTTGCCAATATTCTGTGATCCTAGTCACATTGGAGGAAAGCGCGAACTTATCGCTCCACTCTGCCAGCAAGCAATGGACTTGAATTTCGACGGATTGATTATTGAATCACACTGCAATCCGGATGTAGCTCTCAGCGATGCTTCACAACAAGTTACTCCTGACATCTTAGATTATATCCTTAATCTGTTGGTTATCCGTAACGAGACTCAAACAACAGAAAGCCTTGCAGAGTTAAGAAGACAGATTGATGATTGCGATAACTCATTGCTCGAAACACTGGCAAAAAGAATGAGAATCAGCCGCGAAATTGGTACTTTCAAAAAAGAGCACAATATGGCTATCCTTCAAACCGGACGTTATGATGAGATTCTTTCAAAAAGAGGAGCGCAAGGTGAAGAATTTGGCATGGATGCAGAGTTTGTAAAATCTGTATTCGAGGCAATCCATGAAGAATCAGTTCGTCAGCAAATGGAAGTTATAAACAAGTAAAGCAACAATCAACATGAGAATACTAATTCTTGGAGCCGGCAAAATGGGCTCCTTCTTTACAGATGTATTAAGTTTCCAGCACGAAACAGCCGTATACGATGTGAATCCACAACAACTTCGTTTTGTATACAACACCTATCGTTTCACCACGCTGGAAGAGATAAAGGATTTTGAACCGGAACTTGTAATCAATGCAGTAACCGTAAAATATACATTGGAAGCTTTCAAACAGGTTATTCCTGTGTTGACAAAAGATTGTATTCTGAGTGACATTGCAAGTGTAAAAACAGGATTAAAGAAATTCTATCAGGAAAGCGGATTCCGTTACGTATCCTCACATCCTATGTTTGGCCCAACATTTGCCAGCCTCAACAACTTGTCGAGTGAAAGTGCCATCATCATTTCAGAGAGTGATCACCTGGGAAAAGTATTCTTTAAAGACCTCTACAACTCGCTTAGTCTGAATATCTTTGAATATACATTCGATGAGCATGATGAGACTGTAGCTTATTCATTATCCATTCCTTTTGTTTCTACCTTTGTATTTGCAGCGGTAATGAAACACCAGGAAGCACCGGGCACTACATTCAAAAAGCACATGGCTATAGCAAAAGGTTTGATGAGTGAGGATGATTATTTGCTTCAGGAAATACTTTTCAACCCACGTACTCCTGCACAAGTAGAAAATATACGTCGTGAGCTGAAAGAAGTTTTGGAAATTATAACCAATAAGGATGCCGACAGATTGAAAAAGTATCTCACGAAAATTCGTAAGAACATTCAATAAACTTAAAACAATCAACCAAAAGGCTCAAAACGCATTCATTGCAATGCGATTTGAGCCTTTACTATTTTTTAAAGGACTCTAAAATAATTTCAGTCCTTTTGCAATCCGGCATGCTTCAATTGAATTATCCACATGTAGTTTCTCTAATATATTTTGCCTATGCCTGTTTACTGTATTTATACTTATGGATAAATCAGAAGCTATTTCTTTACTCATTTTGCCTTTATCAATTAACTGCAAAACTTCCGTCTCTCTGCTGGATAATATATTATTAGTGGTTTGAGCTTCAGGTTCAAGAATACACCCATCTACTGAATTGATTATAACATTTCCCGAAGATGTATTTGTCGATAAATTGTATAGACATAAAGCCAACCAGATGCTACCGTTTGACTGACTAGCAATATAGAACATTCTATGCAAAACCTGTACATACTTGCCTGAGCTATCACACATACGTATATTGTTGGCAATGTGGTAATCCGTACGTTCTTTCTTTGGTATAGTCTTTAAGAAATTAAAAAAGCGAAGTTCCTGCAAATGCTTTTCCAATAAATCATCCGGATGAATGCGACTAAAAATATCTTCTTCCCATATAGAATGAATAATTTTCGTAGTACTTCGTTTAGCCATGCCTAATCTTTCTGCCACTCCTCCATAAAATATATAGCTTATATTTGTTTTCATATCACTCAATACAGCTATCGAATTTTCTATCCGTGCATAACTTAAAGCTATTTGTTTACATTCATCTAATCGGGCAGACAACTCTTGCTCTTTTATGAATTTTTGTTTCAGCAATTCATCATTCAACTTGTGTTTAACATCCATAATAGTAGATAAAAGAATGGTTATTAATCAGTATTGTCTTTTTATATACAAGCATTTACCTTTGCAAAGGTAATTAAAACACGTGGTTATTCTATTTTAGAGAAATTAAATATGAAAACAAATAAAAAAACTATTTCATTATTATTTGTACTGCTTATTTCACAAATAATATCTGCTCAAACATTAGAAAAGATGCAATGGTATAATGAACCTGAACAATGGGAAATTAAGGATAAAACTATTTCGATGTATGTTACTCCACAAAGCGATTATTGGCGTATCTCGCATTATGGATTTACAGTTGATGACGCCCCTTTCTATTATTCAACATACGGTGGCGAATTCGAAGCAAAAGTAAAGATTACAGGTGAGTATAAGGCACGATTCGACCAGGCCGGACTAATGCTCCGTATTGATCATGAAAACTACATTAAAGCTGGCATTGAGTTTGTAGACGGAAAATTTAACCTAAGCACTGTTGTTACTCATAAAACAAGCGACTGGAGTGTTATTACCATAGATAAGCCCGTTCCTTATGTATGGATTAAAGCCATCAGACGGTTGGATGCTGTTGAAATATTCTATTCGTTTGATGATAAAAGTTACATTATGATGCGAAATGCATGGTTAAAAGATAACACTCCTGTAATGGTTGGAATCATGGCTGCCTGCCCTGATGGGAAAGGATTTAATGTAAAATTCGAGCATTTCAAAGTGAAACATTTACCTGATATGCGCAGATTGGAATGGTTGAAAAGGAATGCAGAATAATGTTTGCATTACTGTTCAATACACCTCCTTCGGCCCAAATAGAGAATATACGTCGCAAGTTGAAAGAGATTCTAGAATTTATCATCTATAAGGATGCCGACTGATTGAAAATGTTTCTTACGAAAATTAGTAAGAACATTCAATAAACTTACAACAAACAACCTAAAGGCTCAAAACGCATTCATTGCAATGCGATTTGAGCCTTTATTTTTTTGTATCACAGGCTGTGAAACTATTAAAATGATAATATTATCTCCACCAGCTTGGTGGAAAAATTCCTTGGATACATAACTTTTAATTTCCATAACTTACTTATTAACATCAAGCCCGTTAAGTACATTATTATTCAAATTGTAAAACTAAAAAAATCATTTTATCGAAAAAAAGAAAAACTTTTTCATTCTCATTTCTTAAATTTAAACACACTCTTAGTACCTTTGCAAAATATTAGAGTAAAGTAAGCATTATTATGAAATTTATCTTTATTAGTGAATTTATGAAAAAAACATTGATGTTGTTATTGACATGCTTTTTTGTAGGTATTAGTCTGGCAACCGCACAAAATCAAAAAGTAACAGGAGTTGTTATTTGGGAAGATGATGGGCAACCTGTTGTTGGAGCTTCCATTTTAGTGAAGGGTACAACTGTTGGAACTATCAGTGATATTGACGGTAATTTTACGCTGTTTAATGTTCCAGGTTCGGCAAAATCTTTAATTATTTCATTTATTGGTATGAAATCAGTAGAAGTTGCTGTTAAACCAACTGTGAAAGTTATTCTTGCATCCGATGCTCAAGTTGTTGATAAAGTCGTTGTAACAGCTTTAGGTATTTCTCGACAGAAGAGAACTTTGGGATATGCTGTTTCTGAGATTTCTGGAGATGAAATGTTGAAAGCTCGTGGTGGTGTAAGCAACCCGGTTAACTCATTGCAAGGTAAAATTGCCGGATTACAAATTCAATGTGGATCAGGTACTATGGGTGGTTCCTCTAAAATACTCATTCGTGGTGTAAAATCAATCTCTGGAAATAACCAGCCATTATTCGTTATTGATGGTGTGCCTATCGAAGGTACGGACTATAATAGTACAGACACTCAAATAGGTGATGGTGGTTATGACTATGGCAACCTGGTTCAGGATCTTAACCCAGATGATATTGAGAATATCTCCGTATTGAAAGGCCCTAATGCTTCTGCTCTTTATGGTTCTCGTGGAACAAATGGTGTTATTATGATTACTACGAAGAAAGCTAAAAAGAGTGATGGATATGGCGTTACATTCAACTCTTCTATTGGCTTAGAGGTTGTGAATAAATTACCGAAGATGCAAAAGTTGTATGGTGGTGGTTATTATGGACTCAAAAACATAGCTATCAACGGGAAGAATTATTTGTATCCGGATATGGCTACTGACGAAAGCTGGGGTGATAAATACGAAGGTCAGGAGTTCGTTTCATGGCTTGACTTAGCAAAATGGGAAGATGGTGGAAAAGTAGGAAATCCAACAACATCCAAATGGAATGCTCCTAAACATGACATCGATGATTTCTTCGAAACAGGTGTATCGTTTACTAATAACATTGCTGTAAGTCAGGTTACAGATAGAGCAAATGTACGTATATCATATACTAATTCAGATCTTACAGGCTATATGCCTAACAGCTCTTTAACAAAGAATATTTTTAATGCTTCTGCTTCTACTATTAGTGCAGATAAACGTCTGGAAGTATTCACCAACGTTACTTACTTCAATTCAAGAGCAAAAGGACGTCCAGAAACCGGGAACAGTGATAACAATGTTATGAAGCAATTCATTCAATGGGGACACCGTGAACTTGATATGGAAGAGTTGAAGAGTATGTATATGAACTCAATCGGACATCAGGTAACATGGAACCGTGCGGGATGGGATGATGCAACTCCAATGTATAGCAATAATCCATATTGGTCACGTTATATGAATTATGAAAATGATTCACGTAACCGTATTTATGGTAATGTTGGATTAAGCTACAAAATTCTGGATAACTTAAAGTTCCAGTATAAAGCAAATGTTGATTTCTTTGTTGACAAACAGTATGAACGTAATGCTGTTTATTCTAACGAACTATCTCGTTATTATGAGATATCTCGTCAACAGATTGAAACCAACCATGAATTTATGTTGTCATACAATACTCGTTTCATGAACGATATCTCATTTGATGCCAATGTTGGTTCAAACTTTATGAATCGTAGGTATGAGTATATGTGGGGTGAAACAGATGGTGGATTAGCAATTCCTTTGTTCTATAATTTAAAGAATTCTGTTAACACTCCAAAATCAGACAACTCTTTAAGAAAGAAATCTATTCGTTCTGCATTTGCAAACGCTACGCTAGGGTATAAAAATACCTATTATTTGGATATGTCTTTACGTAATGACTGGTCATCAATATTACCAAGCGGTAACAACTCTTACATGCAACCATCAGTTACTGGCAGTTTTGTGTTCTCTGAATTATTGAAGGATAAAACTCCATGGCTTAGTTTTGGTAAATTGGGGCTGAGCTATGCTCATACAGCTAATTCAGAAACTACCTCAATAAATGGTGATCTAAAACCAGAGTCTACAATTTCTTATGAAGCAGGTCTTGAAATGTCTTTTTTGAATAACCGTTTTGGCTTTGAAGCAACAGTCTATTCAAGTGAAACAAAAAATCTGATTTTTCCTATAAATGTTACACATATACAATATATTGCAAACTCTGGGGTAATGAGTAATAAAGGTTTTGAATTATCACTTCATGGAACTCCGGTGAATACTGCAAATTTTTCTTGGGTATCATCACTGGTTTTGGCATCAAATAAAAACAAAGTTAAGAAACTAGGTGAAGGAATAATGGGTTATTACATAGCTAGAACTCCTCATAATGTTTTAATTGGTGCTATCGTAGGAAAAGAATACGGAACTATTGAAGGCACCAATTTTGTATATGATGATAAAGGTAATAAAGTAATCGATGCAGAAGGAACTTATGTTTCTACTTACGATGACCAAAATCTTGGAAAAGTCTATCCAGACTTCACAGGTGGGTGGAGTAATACATTCCGTTACAAGAATTTTGATTTAAGTGTATTGTTTGATTTTTCTAAAGGCGGACATTATATTTCTACTTCTTATATGCGGGGAATGTATTGTGGTATGCTTGAGGAAACAGCTCCTATAAATGAAAAGGGAGTGAATATCCGTGAATCAATTGCTAATGGCGGTGGGGTATTATTGAAAGGTGTATTAGCTGATGGAACTGTAAATACTAAACGTATTGATGCAAGAACCTATGGTAATCAATATTCCACAGGACCGGCTGCACAAAATGTATTCAAATCTGATTATTTGAAATTGCGTGAAATAAACATTGGTTATACAATACCTTTAAGTAAGTCTTATTTTATCAAATCATTCCGCATAGCAGCCTACGGACGTAACTTAGCTATTTGGGGACCAGATGTTAAGCACTTTGACCCAGAAGCAACAGTTACAAGCTCTGGCAATATTCAGGGGATAGAAAGTGGTGCTTTGCCTTCAGTTGCTAACTACGGGTTGAACTTTAGCTTGAAATTCTAGTCGTAATAGATTCTGAAAAAATACAATGAACTGTCAATTAATAATCCTGTGATAAACAAAATCTATTATGCTTATGTATATTGCAGGATTACTATTTTCATCTATCCGCAAATTTAATCAGCATTAAACAATACAATTATAATATGCTGATTTCTTCCTCTGTTATTTCTTTAAAACGAGGAATCTCAACTCCATCTCTGACTACAGTCTCAAAAAACATTTTCTCAGGACGAACCCAGAATCCTTTTTCACCATACAAAGCCTGATAAACAACCATACGTTCTAATGTTTCGCTATCTTTGGCAACAGCTATCATCTTATACAAGCCTCCTTTGAAATGGCGGAAATATCTTTCTTTATTCATAATTTTACTTTTTCATATTCAAAAGTAAGCTTTCAAAAGGAAATACAAGAACATTATATAAAAAAAGTTGTGCATATCAAAGAAAGCGAAAATATGATCTAATTTGCTTCTACAATATTTTGATTAAATAAAATTAAACAGACTCTTCTATTTTTCAGACCATATATTAAATAGATTTACTACCTTTGTTAATAATAAATACAAAATGTATTTAGACAGGTATTCAATTAAATTGAGTTATGTGGTATAAATTTTTAAATATCAACGTATAATGCACTAATATAAGACATTAGAAATATAGGTTATAAATTTAGAACACAAAAAACTGCTATTTCCATTAAAATAAAGGCTAAATTGAAAGATTTTTGTTCGTTTATTAATAATTCATGTAAAATTGGGATATATATAAAAAATAGATTTCACTCTGTCCTTTTCATTTTAAGTTTGAATTAAATACGAGTTGAAAAGAGAGTAAAACAATAAATAAATTAAAAATTATGGAAAATAAAAATGACGTTATCCGTAAGTTGAGATCTGTAGGTATAAATACCTTTATAAAATATTATAATGAATTTGAACGAAAACTAGATCGTAAAGACTTGTTGGAAATCTTTGGAAAGAACTCTGAAAAATGGAAGGACAGTGCTGCAAATACAAAAGCAAGTATAGGAAAATGGTTTTTTCGTACTGATAATAATGTAAAAGCATTGGAATATATTGTTTATGAAGCAAATGAAAATGCAATAGGAATTGATACAAAAGCTAAAGCAGAAGCTATTTTGGATGCCATAAAAAATAAAAAATGAATAACTATAAATTCAAGCCTTATGTCTGGATAATATTCGACTATAAGGGCACTTCGGCTATTGGAAGAACTATATATGGACCTAAAAAAGAAGAACAAATAGCTTTCGTTACAGAAACCGGCAAGCAAGATTGTATTCCGTATTCTGAAGTTGAACGACCAAGAATATTAAATATCCTGAGTAAAAAAGAACATGATAAAGACAGTCACCACTATTTCATGAATGGAATGGAAGGTGGAGAAGCTTAATCAATTATATAACAAAACAAAAAATAATACTATGGCAAAATTAGAATGTACAGAAGAAGAGTTTACAAGTTTCATAGGTCCGTTAATTAGAAATAAAGTTCAGGCTATGACAAAGAAAGATAAGGCAGAACAAAAGGGAAAATGCAGGTTATGCAGAAAGAAAGAAGAGCTTCAGGCTGCACATATTCTAGGTCATGATAGGCCAGCAGTTATAAAAGAAGCTTTGGAGAGTTATCGTAAGAAAGATCAAGATTATTATATAATAGAAGATCTCTCCAAAGCTATAGAAGATATTCATGTAGCTCATTTACCTGTAAATAAGAAATTTGTTTTTTTGTGTCCAGACTGTCACCGCCAATATGATAAGCTTGATGATGACAGGAAAGATAATAAAGATTATATTAGAGCAATATTTGAATTTCTGAATGCAAAAAAGAATGTTTTATCTGATGAATTACTTGCAGAATTATTAGATAAGGATTATTCAAAGCAAAAGATTGGTTTTGATTTTCCTGTTTTATCGCTAAACCGTGAAGTCAATAAAGAGCGTTATTATGCAGCTCCAATTAATTTAAATAACAAGGATTATTATCTATGTAATCATCTTTTTGACAAACAAAGAAAGGCTTTAGTAGAATGGATTAATTGTATTTTAATATCTGATTAGTAGATAGCTTATCAGACAACATCCATTTCCATAAACCACTATAAATAAGCCAAATAAAAATAACCAGGTGTCAGAGGTGTCAGTAAAAAAGCCTATTTCTCCATTCCAGAAAATAAATTTTGAAAATTCTGCAATTTTGATCTGTACCCAAAAAGTTAGACAAAAAACTTTTGGGGCATTTTATGGAAACAAGTAAAAGAAAAAATCAGCGTTATAGTTATGCTGATAAATTGCAAGTAATCGAACTCTATGAAAAAGGTTATGGTTCAACGAAAATAAGTAGAGAATTACAGATATGCATTACAGTTGTAAAAATCTGGATTCGCATGTATCAACATTATGGAACCTCTGCATTTACTAAACAACCCAATAAAAAGCTGAGTGTAGAATTAAAGAAGCAAATAGTACAAGATGTCTTAAATAAATTCTTATCTTACCAAACGGTAGCACTCAAATATCACATAGGCCAGTCAACAGCTTATAATTTGGTCCAACTTGTAAAAAAGGAAGGCTTTTCAGCATTAAAAGGAAAAAAACGAGGGCGTCCAAAAACAGTCATGGGAAGACCAAAGAAGAAACAGCCAGAAACAGAATTAGAGAAGCTGGAAGAAGAACTTCGTTATTTAAGAGCGGAGAATGCATACTTAAAAAAAGTGAAGACTTTAGTTCAGGAACGGCTATTACGCGAAAGCGGGAAGCAGTCAAAGCCATCGAAGAACTAAAGTTGGAACATAAGCTTTCACATTTGCTGAAAGCTTCATCGATGGCCCGTGCAACATTCTATTATCATTTACAACAGAAACAGAAACCCGACAAATATCATTTTGTATGTGAGCAGATAGATGAAATTTTTAAAGCCAACATGGGGAGATATGGCTCTAGACGAATAACCATGGAACTTCATAATAGATCAATTAAAATCAATCATAAAACAGTTGAACGACTTATGCGTGAGCATGGAATAAAATGTCAGGTAAGGCTTAAGAAGTATCGTTCTTATCGAGGACAAGAAGGTAAGGTCGCCCCTAATATACTGGAACGTGATTTTGCTGCTACTTCCCCAAATAGTAAATGGGTGACTGATGTTACTGAGTTTGCTTTGTTTGGTCAGAAAAGGTATTTATCTCCTATTTTAGACCTTTATAATGGTGAAATAATAAGTTACACTATTAGTGAACGCCCTGATTTGTTTATGGTGACAAGCATGCTTGCTAAAGCTATTAAGAATGTAAAGAGTATTTCTGATTTAGTTTTGCACTCAGATCAAGGTTGGCACTATCAACACATAACTTATCAAAATACTCTAATAAAGACAGGCATTACTCAAAGTATGTCCAGGAAAGGGAATTGTTTGGATAATGCTGTTATGGAAAACTTTTTTGGGCTTCTTAAATCAGAATTGATATATTTGCAGAAGTTTGAATCTATTCAACACTTTGAATCTGAACTTAAAAACTATATATATTATTATAACAATCACAGAATCAAAGCAAAACTAAAAGGACTAAGTCCGGTTATGTTCCGAACTCAGTCCTATTAATACATTTATTAACCTGTCTAACTTTTTGGGTACAGATCATTTGCAGAATTTTCAAAAGTAGATTTCTTAGAACGAAAAAAGAACAATTTCTCTCCACCCTCTCCACCCCTGGAAAATATATCTTATTGATAATCAGGTGTGTTTGTTTGGCTGTAAAATGATTCGTTGACGATAATAGAATAAATGCAATATGAATTACAGTATATTACTCAGGGAATTATTTATATCAAAAGGGAGATTAGTAATTTCTAAAGGAGGGTATAAAACAAACATGTACAAGATCGAGTAGTGATCTTGTACATGTTTGATTCCAATCTTGTACATGTTTGGATTGACTTAACCTTATAAAATGATTAGTTTCCGGTTAATACAATCTTAATATATCTAGAGCTTTATTTTACTTCAGCCGTAGTTTTTTGTTCTTGCTTTCCTTTTGCAGGACTCAATAAACCGTTATATTTTTCTGGATTATTAAGTAAATCAATAGCTTTTACCAGTTCATCGTCATTCTTTAGTTGCTGAGTAATAGCGCCTTTCTGATAATAGTAGCGCTTAACAATCTCTGCTGAAATAAGCGATTTAATGTCTTTTGAAAAATGATCCAGGTCGCGGTCAAGGTTATGACTTAACTTCTTTTCCAAGGCTTTGAACTCTTCCGAAGCATCGTCCATATATCCTTCGAATTCGGCAACCTCTTTCAGGTTTTTAAGTACCTTGTCGCTTTGGCGGTCGTATTTAAAATCTGATTTGCTCACCATTTCCTTGAAAGCTTTATAATCATCGTCTGTTAATGCAAACTCTTGTGCAGAAGGAATGGTTGGGTGCTTTACGCAATAGTCGTTGGCATATTCAAAAATCTTCTTGTCTATTATCAGGTAATAAAGAATATTTGGAGTTTTTTCAGCTTTAATCTCCATATCCGGAGTAATACCTCCACCGTCACGAACTTCTCTGCCTGCAGCTGTATGGAATACAGTGGTTAGACTGTCGGGAACGCGACCCACGCTACCGTCTTCATTGCGATGTTTATAATCGATAGCCTGAACGCAACGTCCGCTAGGAATATAATATTTTGCTGTAGTAAGTTTCAGACTACCGCCGTAAGGTAGATTTCTAGTGGTTTGTACTAGTCCCTTTCCAAATGTTCTTGTTCCAATTATTACAGCACGATCCAGATCCTGGAATGCACCGGCCAGAATTTCGGATGCCGAAGCCGATCCGTTGTTAACTAAAACGGTGATAGGGATGTTTGGATCAATAGGATCGTGGGTTGTTTTATAACTTCTATCCCATTGCTTCATTTTTCCACGGGTATAAACAATTTCTTTCCCTTTTGGAAGGAACATATTAGCTATTTCAACAGCTTCATCCAATAATCCACCACCATTGTTGCGAAGGTCGATAATCAGTGAAGTAATTCCTCTCTTTTTCAAAGCAAGAAAAGCATCTTTAAATTCTTTTGCAGGCTTTCCGGTGAAAGAGCTTAACTGAATATATCCTGTGTTATTTGCTTCAACGTTATAATATGGCACTGCAGGGATCTGGATTGACTCACGAGTCAGCTTAAATTCTAATGGTTTCTTTACCCCTTGGCGCTCTACTTTAAGAATAAAAGTAGTACCAATCTGTCCTTTTAATAACTCACTGACCTGTGCTACAGATTTACCTTTCAAGTCTTTTCCGTCAATCTCCAGAAGAACATCTCCTGGTTTCAGTCCCAATTTAGCAGCAGGCATGTTTTCATAAGGCTCATCAATAACTACTCTTCCTTTATAGTAAGAGATAACTGAACCTATACCGCCGTAACTTCCTTTAATCATCAGATTAAGATCACCCATATCCTCTTCTGCGTAATATTCCGTGTAGGGGTCTAATGCTTCAAGCATGGCATCTATTCCGGTACGAATACTTTTGTCCGGTTTGATAGTATCTACATAAAACATGTCCAACTCCTTAAAAATTGAATTGAATACATCCAGGTTTTTAGTTACCTGAAAGTTCTTATCATCATCTTTAAAGCTTGAAAATGTAAGTCCCAGCACAACGATTCCGGCCAGGATGGCGATCTTTTTAAGAAGGAAATTTTTCATACTGCTGTTTTTGAATTCTGGATAAAAGTAAATGATTAACTCATTACTGCGAAATAATTGTGTTAATATTTAACTTTATTTCATCCCATTGTTGTTTTGGAAGGTTTGTTCCTACTACCTGAATAACGTTTCCAGATAAAACAGAGCCAATGTTGGCGCACTTTTCAAGTCCATATCCGCAGGTAAGTCCGTAAAGGAATCCGGCAGCAAAGAAATCTCCTGCGCCTGTTGTATCTACTACATTATTTACCTGAATAGCTTTTGCGTGAACTTCCTCGGTTCCTTTCTTGATATACGATCCTTTTGCCCCGATTTTTACAATTGCAATGCTGCATTTTTTAGCAATGATATCCAGAGCTTCTTCAGGTTCTTTTCCTGTGAAAGATTTAGCCTCTTCTTCGTTGGCAAATACGATATCTACATATTCATCGATCAATAAAGTAAAGAATTCAAGGTCGTTCTCTACCACATTGTAGCTGGCAAGGTCCAGGCAGATTTGTAATCCGGCCTCTTTAGCCAGTTTAATAGCATGAAGAATCATTTCATGATCCTGTACCAGGTACCCTTCAATAAACAGGTAAGAATATCCTTTGAAAAGATCAATAGTTAAATCTTCTGCTTTCAATGATGCGGCAGCTCCCAGATATGTACCAAAAGTTCTTTCTCCATCAGGCGAAATAAAAGTTGAAGCTACTCCAGAAGGCATATCTCCGGTCAGTAATTTCTCCTCAATATTATTTTTTAGAAGATTTTCGCGATAAAAATCGCCAAATTTATCATTTCCTACTTTTCCAATAAAACCTGTTCCGGCACCAAGACTTGCCAATCCTAAGATTGCATTTCCGGCCGATCCACCAGTTGCCAGATGGGTCTTCATCTGAGAAAATCTATCGTTAATTTGCTGAAGCTTAGTCTCATCAATCAATTGCATGCTTCCTTTGGGTAATCCCATTTCGTGAAGTATACTGTCGTCTTTTAATGTCGCAAGAACGTCTACAAGGGCATTGCCTAAACCAATTATTTTATCCATTTGAAAATTTTTTCTGCAAAGATATTGCATATTTCAATAATTCCTATTACTTTTGCATCGCATTTTAGAAAAAGAAACATTCTTCGATAGCTCAGTCGGTTAGAGCATCTGACTGTTAATCAGAGGGTCGTAGGTTCAAGTCCTACTCGAAGAGCCACTTAATTTTTCAGAATGCAAATTCTTCGATAGCTCAGTCGGTTAGAGCATCTGACTGTTAATCAGAGGGTCGTAGGTTCAAGTCCTACTCGAAGAGCACAAAGCCTGCATTTTTAATGTGGGCTTTTTTGTTTTTATAACTAAATCTATCCCTATGCATCCATTATCTCAGTTTGGCTTTTGTCCTAAATGCGGTTCTTCCCACTTTGAAGAGAACAATGAGAAGTCCAAGGTTTGCCGTCAGTGTGGTTTTGTCTATTATTTCAATCCATCTTCTGCCACTGTTGCTTTTATACTGAATGAAAAGAATGAGTTGTTGGTATGTCGTCGGGCAAAAGAACCAAAGAAAGGAACACTTGATTTACCCGGAGGATTTATTGATATGCACGAAACTGCTGAAGAAGGTGTTACAAGGGAGGTTTTGGAAGAGACTAATTTGAAGGTAGATAAAGCAACTTACTTGTTTACCCTTCCCAATATTTATATTTATTCCGGTTTCCCTGTACATACACTGGATATGTTTTTCCTTTGTGAGGTAAAGGATAGCTCTTCATTTGGTGCAAAGGATGACGTAGCCGATTCTTTTTTTCTTCCTTTAGATAAAATCAATTCCGAAGAGTTTGGTCTGGATTCCGTAAGGGAAGGGTTTGTGAGGTTCAGATCATCCTATACTGATGTAAAGTAGGCGAGAAATAATTTCCCCGAATCTGCTTTCTTATTGTAAAAGGTTTCTAAAACTTACCGGAGGTTTATTTGTTAATGTATATAGGTAAATGTCTTTTAATTTAAGCATTTAATTCTATAGATTATGAGTGACAAGCATCCAACTTCCGATCGGTATCCTGCAGTAGCCGGACAATTTTATCCGGCTAATCCTGATTCATTGCAAAAAGAGCTCACTAAGCATTTTGCAGCGGCTGCTCCTAAAATGTATGAGCATGTTCGTGCCATTATTACTCCTCATGCCGGATATGTTTTTTCCGGAACAATTGCTGCCTCTGCCTTTAATCAGATTGATAAGGACGTTGATTATAAACGTGTTTTCCTTATCGCTTCGTCGCATCAGGTTCACTTTGAAGGTGCGTCAATCTTTTGTGATGGTGACTTCCTGATGCCTTATGGAAAGGAAGAAGTGGATACCGTATTTGGGAAGATGCTTGTGAAGAGTAATCCCGAACTTTTTACTGACGATCCGTTGCCTCATTCAAATGAACATAGCATAGAGGTACAACTTCCTTTTCTTCATTATGTATTGAATGGAAAATATAAGATTGTGCCTATTGTTCTGGGAACGGCAGACCATAAGACTTGCAGACATATTGCATCGGTCTTGAAACCTTATCTTACTAAAGATAATTTATTTGTAATCAGCTCTGATTTTTCTCATTATCCGGATTATGACAATGCAAAGTCTGTAGACCTCGATACCGAAAAGGCCATTCTGTGCAATGACCCGAAGCATTTGATTACTGTATTGTCTGAGAATGCGGGCAAACATATTCCTCGTTTGGCAACCAGTCTCTGTGGCTGGACTTCTGTGCTGACATTGCTTTATATGACAGAAGGTAATGAATCGTTTCATTATAATGGAGTGAAATATAGTAACTCGGGTGATGCCGAACTTTATGGTGAACACGATAGGGTGGTTGGTTATTGGGCTATTGCCCTGACAGAAAAAGAGGACTCGAAAAAGGAAGAATTTTCTCTTTCCGGAGAAGAAAAGCAACAATTGTTGAAAGAGGCGAGGCGAGCTATAGAAAATTTATTCTGGGATTCAGAGAAACCTGCTTTGGATATTAATAACTGTTCTCCTGCTCTCAAAACCAAATGTGGAGCTTTTGTTTCCCTTCATAGAAAGGATGGTTCTTTGCGTGGATGTATCGGACAAATGGTAGGCGATAAACCATTGCTAAAGGTTGTGCATGATAAGGCAATATGGGCAGCAATAAATGATTCACGTTTTTCTCCGCTTACTGAAGATGAGTTGGATGATGTTGATATTGAAATCTCTGTATTGTCGCCAATGAAGAAGATTCAGGATATATCCGAAATAGAAATGGGTGTGCATGGCATTTATATATCACAAGGATATTGCAGTGGGGTTTTTCTTCCACAGGTAGCTACTGAAACCGGTTGGGATAAGGAGACTTTTCTTGGGCACTGTGCCCGTGATAAAGCTGGTATAGGCTGGGAGGGATGGAAAGATGCAGATATTTATATTTTCACGGCAACAATATTCAGTGAAAAAGATAATTCAAATTAAAAAGGAAATAGCCTGCCAAAAGTTACATCAGGTTTCTGAGAATTGATGATTGAGAACTATTTAAAGTGTAGACTAGAAGGATACAGATAAAATGGGGTTATTCCTGCTATTGGATAACCCCATTCTTATTTTTATTTCCAGACTCCGGCAATGGGTGTTTTGCAGAACTCGCATTTCCCATTATCAATATTGTTTTTTATTATTGTATAACTGATTCGTTCCAGTATCATACGCTTGCATTGTGGACAGTAGGTGTTTTCTTCATGAACACTTGGGATATTTCCTATATATACATACTTTATTCCTGCTTTTTCTGCAATTTCTTTAGCCTGTATAAGTGACTTTTCTGGTGTTGGCGGTAAATCCATTAATTTGTAATTGGGGAAGAACCGGCTGAAATGAAGTGGTGTGTTAGAAAATCCGTTATCGACCAGCCATTTACACATTTCTTCAATCATCTTATTGTTGTCTGTGTAAGTAGGTACAAGAAGATTGGTAATTTCCAGCCATACCTTTCTTTCTTTCAGTGTTTTCAGGGTGTCGAGTACCGGTTGAAGTCTACCTCCATCCAGTTTCCGATAAATATCATCATCGAAACATTTCAGGTCAATATTTGCTGCATCAAGAAATGGACTAAGATCAATTAGTGGTTGCTGATTGATGAATCCGTTTGAGATAAAAACTGTTTTTAATCCCTCTTCATGTGCTATTTGAGCAGTATCGTATACATATTCGTAAAAGACTGTTGGCTCGGTATAAGTAAAGGCGATTAAGTTTGTGCCGTGAGCTATGGCACGTTTTACTACATCCTCTGGCATCAAGTCATAATGGTTCAACTCGAGTGGAGATGATTGTGAGATTTCCCAATTTTGGCAATTGAGACAGCGGAAGTTGCATCCGGCTGTTGCAAGCGAGAATATTTTTTCTCCCGGGAAGAAATGAAATAGAGGTTTCTTTTCTATAGGGTCAATACTTATAGAACATGGATTTCCATAGGCAATAGAGTATAAAATACCTTCCTTGTTCACTCTTGTTTTACAAATACCCACTTTCCCTTCATTAATTATGCAATTATGAGGACAGATATGGCAGCGAACGCTATTTCCGTCAACTTTTTCCTGATAAGCCGAAAGTTTATGCCATTTGCCTAAATCGGTTGTTTCCATGTTAAAAGGTTATTTCGTATGTTAATGTGTATTGGAGAAAGAATATTCAGCAAAGTTTCCTTGTATAATATATATAACATTCAGAAAGACAAAGAGTTGATAATGTTGTTTGTCTTTCCTGATATAATAGAAGTTAAAAGTGAGTGGACGTAAATCTACCTCTTTTTGTTAATCGTCTGTATACCTTTTTTTTAGCTTTTTTACCATCATTCCTATTGCTTACTTAATGGAAGGTTGTATTTTTGTAAAAACTATTGTTATGAGAATAAGAAGAACCCTGCTTGTATTTCAATTTGTTTGCGGCTTCCCGATAGTTGTTGCAGCTCAGCAATCCTCACCTGTTTACTCGTATGTTCGTTCATTCGAAAATGGGAAAGAGCTTTTCCAACAGAAGAATTACTCATCGGCTCGTCAGGTGTTGAAAACATTTGTTCAGCAAAAGGAAAGTGCTGATTTAATTCAGGAGGCAGAATATATGATTGCTTGTACCTCCTATGAGTTGAATGAGAAAGACCGGATAGCCCAGTTGCGTAACTACTTGAATAGATATCCTGATTCGCATTATGCTAACCGGATTAACTCTTTAATAGCTTCTGCTTATTATTTTGATAGAGATTATGAAGCAGCAGTTGAGCTCTTTAATAAATGTAATCCTGAAGAGTTAAGCAAAGAAGAGTGCCAGGATGTTACTTTCCGTATGGCAATGGCTAATATGCAGAAAGGGGATCTGGTTCAGGCAGCCACCTGGTTCAGAACTTTGCAATATACGGGGAGTAAATATTCTTCCGATTGTGTTTATTATCTGGCTTATATAGATTATACCAAGAAAGAATATGATACTGCACTAAAAGGTTTTCTTTCATTGAAAGGAGATCTGGTTTATGGTGAACTTGCGCCTGCTTTTATTGGTGAAATTTATCTGAAACAAGGCAAATATGAGGATGCTGCAAGAGAAGTGCAACAATGTATCGACAGATATCCGCAAGGTAAACAAGTTACTCAGCTTCAACGAATCCTGGGAGAGGCTTGCTATTATTCTGCACAATATTCCAAAGCAATTGATGCTTTTAATAAATATCTTGCTTCAACAGATACTCCTTCAAGAGAAGCTCTTTATTTATTAGGTCTCTCTTATTATGTAACGAATGTTTATTCTCAGGCAGCCGAGACTTTGGGTAAGGTTGTAACAGATAAAGATGCGCTTACTCAGAATGCATATCTTCATTTAGGTTTCTCTTATCTGCAGTTATCAGAAAAGAGCAAAGCAAGAATGGCTTTTGAACAAGCTTCTGCATCCGATTTTGATTTGAAAGTTAAAGAGCTTGCCTTTTACAACTATGCTTTGTCTATTCACGAAACTTCATACTCGGCTTTTGGCGAATCGGTGAAGGTATTTGAACAATTCCTGAACGAATTTCCTTCTTCTGTTTACGCAGAAAAGGTGAGTGATTATCTGGTAGAAGTCTACATGGGTAGTAAAAGTTATGCTGCTGCACTGAAGTCTATAGAAAAGATATCTCGTCCAAGTGTTCGTATTATGGAGGCTAAACAGAATATCTTATTCCAGCTGGGAACTGAAAGTTTTGCAAATGCCGACTTCTCTAAAGCTATTACTTATTTTGATCGTTCACTCGAGATTGGTCAGTACAACTCACAAACTAAGGCGAATGCTTATTATTGGAGAGGTGAAGCTTATTATCGTCAGGAGAATTTCTCTCAGGCTGGAAAAGATTTCCAGAATTATCTTCAGTTGACACAGGCAAAGGGAACGGAGATGTATCCTTTGGCTCATTATAATATGGGATATGTTTATTTCAAGCAAAAGAACTATTCTTCTGCATTGAACTGGTTCCAAAAATACGTTGCTCAGAACAATAGTGCTGATCAGAAAACAGTATTGGCCGATGCTTATAATCGTATTGGTGATTGTTACTTCTATAATAGAGAGTTTACTACTGCCCGTAGAAACTATGCGAAAGCTGTTTTAACTGATCAGTCGGCTGGCGATTATGCTCTTTATCAGGATGCTTTTGTTGCAGGATTGCAGAAGAATTATGCTGAGAAAGTTTTGTTGCTCGATCAGTTAATGCAGAAATATCCTTCTTCACAATATCTTGATAATGCACTTTACGAAAGAGGACGAGCTTATGTTATGCAAGGAAATAACCAACAGGCCATTGCTTCTTTCAAGGAATTGCTCGATCGTTTCCCTGCCAGTGAAATGAGTAAGGTGGGAGCTAGTGAAATAGGACTTTTATATTACCAGAATGATAATTACGATCAGGCTATCCAGGCGTATAAGAAGGTTATTACAGATTATCCCGGAAGTGATGAAGCGCGTATGGCAATGCGTGATTTGAAATCTATTTATGTTGATTTGAATAAAGTTGGTGAGTTCGCTACCTTTACTCAGTCTGTATCAGGAATGGGCACTTTCGATGTCACGGAACAGGATTCTCTCACTTATCAGGCTGCAGAGAAAGTCTACATGAAAGGGAATGTAGAGAATGCTAAAAACAGTTTTATTTCTTATCTGCAAAGTTTTCCTGCTGGTGCTTTCAGCCCTAATGCTCATTATTATTTATCTTCTATCTATGCAGATCAGAAGAATACAGCTTTGGCATTGGAACATTCAGGAAAGGTTTTGGAATATCCGAATAATGAGTTTACGGAAGAAGCCATGGTTATGAATGCTTCTTTGCTGATGAATGAGAAGAAATATAAGGAGGCTTTACCTGTTTACAAGAGATTGAAAGAAAAAGCTTCAACTGTAGAAAATCGTTCTCTTGCCCAGACTGGAATTCTTCGTAGCGCTTATTTTTCCGGGGAAAGTAAAGATGCTATTAATGCCGCAACGGAATTACTGGCAAACAAGAAACTTACACCGGAACTTGTGAACGAGGCTACTTATTACAGAGCAAAAGCTTACCTGGCACTGAACGAAGACAAAGCTGCGATTAAAGATTTGCAGACTTTGGCGAAAGATACCCGTACGCTTTATGGTGCTGAAGCTAAATATTTAGTTGCTCAGCTATATTTTAATACGGGACAGACTGCTTTGGCTGAAAAAGAAGCATTAAACTATATTGATCAAAGTACTCCTCACATCTATTGGCTGGCTCGCAGTTTTGTATTGCTCTCTGATGTTTATGATTCATTGGGCAAAAAGCTTGATGCAAAACAATATTTGCTAAGCTTGCAACAAAATTATACAGAGAAAGATGATATTCAGGAGATGATTAATAGTAGGTTGGCAAAACTAAAATAAGGATTGAACATGAAACAAAGAAATAATATGCTGTTTGCTGCAGCTCTTTTATCCTTTTCACTTACTGCGGCTGGTCAGACCGCCAAGAAAGATTCTACGCTTAACCGTGTAGTTGTTGTTGAAAAAGAGTATAACCCTGATATTATGGATGCTTCTAAAGTGAATGTGCTTCCAAAAGTGCAGGAACCTTCTGTCAGCAAAAAGGAGATTGAATATAATACATCGGTAATGCCTTTCAAGTCGCTGGATTATGTAATGAAACCAATTACCTCTAATTTGGATCAGGCTAAGGCAAGTCGTGGATATGCTCGTTTGGGATATGGCAATAATGGAAATGTGGATGCCAAGCTTAATTATTTGTTTAATATCTCCAGACGAGACAATCTGGGTGTATCTGCTAGTCTGGACGGCATGAACGCAACTTTAAAATTACCGGAAATATTTGAAACCACTTATGCAAATAGTGATTGGAAGTCGCGTTATTATCGTACAAATCTGGATGTTGATTATCAGCACTTATTTAATAAGCTGACTTTAGATGCTACTCTTAACCTGGGATCAGATAATTTCAATTATCATCCGTTCTTAGATGCTACCAAGGCTTTATTTCATCAGTCTACAGATAAGCAGCATTTCTCAAAATGGAGTATGCATGTAGGTGTTAAATCTGTAGATAAAGACCTGCCTTTGCAGTTTCAGGCTGAGGCTAATTTAATATCTTCTAGACTAGCTTATCCGGATTCAGCGTCTTTGAGTGAGACTATATTCAGAACAAAAGGTGGCGTTTATGGAATAATTGATGAAAATCAAGGTGTAGGTATTAACGCAGAAATGAATAATGTTTTTTATCAATCTATCGCATTCAAAGACTATACCTCTTTGGAGTTAAATCCATATTATGGGTTCTCTAATGATTCCTGGAAACTACGGTTGGGTGCACATGTTGATTTCTCTTCTGGTAAAGGAAAAACAATTCAGCTTTCTCCAGATCTGGATGCTCAGTACCTTTTCTCAAATAGTTATGTTGCTTATTTGAAAGTAGGTGGGGGCAGAGAACTTAATGATCTTCGCAGAATTATGAATATGAATCCTTATGCTTATTTCAGTCAGGTGAATGATTCATATAATCAGCTAGACGCTACTTTGGGATTAAAAGCCAATGTTGGTTCTGGTTTTTGGTTTAATGCTTTTGCAGGGTATAAGATTGTTGCGGATGATTTGAGCTTTTATAACATGATGGTTAATTACTTTGATGTAGCCAAACCTTATGTTTCTGTTGATGATACCAAACATTTTTATATCGGTTCGAATTTAAAATACGATTATAAAGGAATTGCTGATTTCTCTTTAAAAGGAGTTTATTATTCATGGAATAAGAGTGATGCTTCTTATTTGTTGATGAAGCCAAAGTTTGATTTGCAATTTAATGCTGATATAAAGGTACTTCCAGAACTTATGATTAATGTAGGATATACATATATTGGACGTAATGATGTAGTATCTGGCTTTATTACTTTCCCTAAATTTTCAACAAGTGATTTTTTTGTGATTGATAATTCAACTCCTACAAGCTTCAAAGCCACAAAACACAAACTCGATCCTGTGAATAATCTAAGTTTAGGAGCCACATACAATCTGTTTAAAGGTGTATCTATCTTCGCACGTTTCAATAATGTGTTGAATCAGGATTATCAATATAGCTATTCATATCCTGTTCAGGGAATAAATTTCTTAGGTGGTTTATCTTTCCAATTTTAGCTTTATTCCCTACCTTATAATATAAAAAGAGTGTTTTTTCGTAAAAAAATAATAGATTCTTCTCTTATTATAAGGTAGGGAAATAAGTTTTTTCTACTTTTGCGACCAAATTCAAATGGAAGTAATCTGTTTATCAGAAGTAAAAGATTAGTTTCCTCTAATTGCAAAAGAGTATATTATGCAAAAAAACCTTGTAATAGTCGAGTCTCCTGCTAAAGCTAAAACAATTGAGAAATTCTTGGGAAAAGAATATAAGGTTCTTTCAAGCTATGGTCATATAAGGGACTTAAAAAAGAAAGAATTTAGTATTGATGTTGATAATAACTTCGAGCCGAAGTACGAGATACCTGCTGATAAGAAGAAGTTGGTAGGCGAATTGAAAGCTGAAGCAAAGGATGCAGAGACTGTATGGTTAGCATCCGATGAGGACCGCGAGGGAGAGGCTATTTCATGGCACTTGTATGAGGTGCTGGGTTTGAAGCCTGAGAATACAAAACGAATTGTTTTTCACGAAATTACTAAGTCGGCTATTCTAAAGGCGATTGAACAGCCTAGAGAGATTGACCTTAATTTGGTTAACGCTCAGCAAGCCCGACGAATTCTTGACCGTATCGTAGGTTTTGAATTATCCCCAATTCTTTGGAAAAAAGTTAAACCGGCATTGTCTGCGGGACGTGTACAGTCTGTTACTGTACGTCTTGTTGTAGAACGCGAACGCGAAATTCAGGCTTTCAAAGTTGAGGCTGCTTATCGTGTTACTGCTATCTTTATGGTGCCCGACCAGGATGGTAAGTTTGTAGAGATGAAAGCGGAGCTGAGCCGAAGACTAAAAACAAAAGAAGAAGCTAAGGCTTTCCTTGAAACTTGCAAGGATGCAACCTTTACAATAGAAGATATCAGCATGCGTCCACTCAAAAAGAGTCCGGCTGCACCTTTTACTACTTCTACGTTACAACAGGAGGCAGCTCGCAAACTCGGATTCACTGTGGCTCAGACGATGTCCGTTGCACAAAAGCTTTACGAGGCAGGAAAGATTACCTATATGCGTACCGACTCTGTGAATCTTTCTGATCTTGCAGTTTCTGGTAGCAAAGATGCTATTACAAATATAATGGGCGAAGAGTATGTGAAACTTCGTCATTTCGAAACAAAGAGTAAAGGTGCTCAGGAAGCTCACGAGGCTATTCGTCCAACTTATATGGATAAACAGTCTGTAGACGGAACTTCTCAGGAGAAAAAACTTTATGATTTGATATGGAAGCGTACTATCGCTTCACAAATGGCTGATGCCGAACTGGAAAAAACTACAGCTACTATTATTCTGAATAATGCATCAGAAAAATTTGTTGCAGTGGGCGAAGTTGTAAAATTCGATGGTTTCCTTCGTGTTTATAAAGAGTCTTATGATGAAGACAATGAACAGGAAGTTGAAAGCCGTTTGCTTCCTCCTATGAAAAAGGGACAGAAGCTGGAAAGAAAAGATATCGTTGCAACTGAACGCTTCACTCAGCATCCTGCTCGTTATACAGAAGCAAGTCTTGTGCGTAAGCTGGAAGAACTTGGTATTGGTCGTCCATCTACATACGCTCCAACAATTTCTACTATTCAGAAACGTGAATACGTTATAAAGGAAGACAGAGAAGGAGTAGAACGTTCATATCAGCAATTATTATTAAGTGATTCTTCTGTAGTGGAGGCTGTTAAAACTGAGACCGTAGGTGCAGAGAAATCTAAACTGTTTCCAACTGATACCGGAACTGTTGTAAACGACTTCCTGACTGAATACTTCCCTGATATTCTTGATTATAATTTCACCGCAAGTGTGGAAAAAGAGTTTGATGATGTAGCAGATGGCGAGAAGGAATGGACGGTTACAATGAAAGACTTCTATTCTAAATTCCACCCTTCTGTAGAGAAAACGTTAGCTATAAAGACTGAACACAAAGTGGGTGAGCGTATGCTTGGTGCAGAACCAGCTACCGGTAAACCTGTTTCAGTGAAAATTGGTCGTTATGGACCGGTTGTTCAGATTGGTTCGGCTGATGATGAAGAAAAGCCTCGTTTCGCTCAGATGAAGAAAGGACAATCCATAGAAACTATTTCTTTGGAAGAAGCACTCGATCTATTTAAGCTACCTCGTACTTTAGGTGATTTTGAAGATAAAACGGTTGTGATTGGTACTGGCCGTTTTGGTCCTTATGTTCGCCATAATGCTAAGTTTATTTCTCTTCCAAAGGGAGCTGATCCAATGGAGGTTACTTTAGAAGAAGCTATAGAACTGATTGAGGCAAAACGTATAGCTGAAGCACAAAAGATTATTAAGACTTTTGATGAAGAACCGGAACTTCAGATTCTGAATGGACGATTTGGCCCTTACATTGCTTATAAGGGTACAAACTATAAGATTCCTAAAGATGTTGTACCACAAGATTTAAATCTTGCTACATGCTTTGAAATCGTTAGAATACAGGATGAAAAACCTGCTGCTCCGAAGCGTGGACGTTATGCAAAAAAGAAATAATCAATAGATTCTTTTTAAATTTATATATACCGAGAAGTCTGTTGGGCAATAAGTCTGGCAGACTTTTCTTTTTAAGGTGGGCTAAGACAGTTATTGCAGTTACCTAAAGTTTTAAAGCGGATAGGAGTTGCAGTTTTTCTTCTTGTTTAGGCTGTAATTGCTATTACCTAAAGGAATATAAAATGAATACTTCCTGGTTTTACTTAGGCTAAAATTAAAAAAGGTGTACTCTAAAAGAAGAAAACCTGTACAACTAAAATTATTTAGCTCTACAGGTTTTTATAAATAACTGAGGAATAAATCCCTTAGGTTTGGTATAATCTTACATTCTTTCCGGAACGTCTATTCCAAGTAATTCCATTCCTAATTTAATGATCTTACTGATGTTGGCTGAAAGAACAAGGCGGAATACTTTTAAATCTGCATTCTTTTCACGAAGGATACTGAAGTCGTGATAGAACTGATTGTACTCTTTAACAAGATCGTAAGTGTAATTTGCAATAACAGACGGACTGTAGTCTGTTCCTGCTTGTTTTACCACTCCTGCAAATTCAGATAACATCTGGATTAGTCCTTCTTCTTTCTCGCTTAATGTAACGTTTAAAGGCAGAGTTTCAGGAATAACGATATTTGCTTCGGCTGCTTTACGAAGAACTGATTGAATACGTGCATAAGTATATTGGATAAACGGACCAGTGTTTCCATTAAAATCGATAGATTCTTTTGGATTGAAGGTCATATTCTTGCGGGCATCAACCTTTAAGATAAAGTATTTAAGTGCACCCATTCCCACAATACGGGCAATGTTGTTAGCTTCTTCTTCAGAACAACCATCCAGTTTTCCAAGTTCATTGGATGTTTCTTTAGCTGTGCTAACCATCTCTTCCACTAAGTCATCAGCATCTACCACTGTTCCTTCACGAGATTTCATTTTACCTTCAGGTAACTCAACCATTCCGTAAGAGAAGTGTACCAATCCTTTTCCCCACTCAAAGCCAAGCTTGTCGAGCAAGATAGAAAGAACCTGGAAGTGATAGTTCTGTTCGTTACCTACTACATAAATCATCTTGTTGATTGGATAATCAGCAAAACGTAATTTCGCTGTACCAATATCCTGAGTCATGTAAACGGAAGTACCGTCCGAACGGAGTAAAAGCTTATGATCAAGTCCTTCTCCGGTAAGATCGGCCCATACGGAACCATCTTCTTTCTGATAGAAGAAACCTTTCTCAAGACCTTCCATTACTTTATCTTTTCCTTCCAGATAAGTATTTGATTCGTAGTATATCTTATCAAAGCTTACGCCTAGCTTCTTATATGTTTCATTAAATCCGGCATAAACCCATTCGTTCATCATTTCCCAAAGACCTCTAACCTCAGGATCGCCAGCTTCCCACTTAATTAGCATCTCACGAGCCTCATTCATCAAAGGAGATTGTGCTTCTGCTTCCTCTTTGCTAAGGCCTTGAGCTTGTAGTTCTGCTAATTCGGCTTTATAATGTTTGTCGAAAGAAACATAGTAATCGCCTACAAGGTGATCGCCTTTTTTGCCTGATGATTCAGGAGTTTCTCCGTTTCCATATTTCTTCCATGCCAACATTGATTTGCAGATATGAATACCGCGGTCGTTAACAATATTGGTTTTAACTACCTTATTACCATTAGCCATCATGATGTTTGCAAGAGCGTGACCTAACAAGTTGTTACGTACGTGGCCCAGGTGAAGAGGTTTATTGGTGTTTGGAGAAGAATATTCAATCATTACTAATGGAGAATTCTCATTAGCGGGAATAATTCCGTATTGTTTTTCTGCATGGATAGAGTTTAATAGCTCAATCCAGCATGAAGAAGCGATTGTGAGATTAAGAAATCCCTTGATTACATTGAAAGCTGAAATAGAAGAATCATTAGCTAATAAGTATTCGCCGATTTCCTGCGCAGTTTCTTCCGGCTTTTTCTTTGATAATTTCAGGAAAGGAAACACAACCAATGTAAGGTGTCCTTCAAACTCTTTTTTGGTTTTCTGCAGTTGTACCTGAGTAGCTGGTACTTCCTGTCCGTATAGCGCTTTCAGTCCGTTGATAACCGATTCTGCTATTTTGTTTTCTATATTCATATCTGTATGTGTTTCTAAATGAGATATTATGAGTGTGCAAAGATAATACTTTCGCTTCAGATATAAAAAAAAGGAGATGCAAACTCTTGCATCTCCTTTTTTATTTCCTAAGGATGGCTTATTTAATAGCGTCAGCTAATTCTGCACCAGCTTTAAATTTAGCAACTTTCTTAGCTGGGATAGTGATAGGAGTTTTAGTAGAAGGGTTGATACCTGTTCTTTCACCTCTTTCACTAACAGAGAATGTTCCGAAACCAACTAAAGAAACTTTTTCACCTGACTTAAGAGTATCTGATACACTTGTGATGAAAGCGTCAAGAGCTTTCTTTGAATCTGCCTTACTCAAGCCTGATCCTGCTGCGATAGCATTAATAAGTTCTGCTTTATTCATAATTCGTAAATGATTAATTAATATATGTAACTTAAAAGATAAATCGAAAATCCTCACAAATATAGGCTATCAAAACAATATATCAAATATTAAACTTAAAAAAAACAGACGGAAATCGAAAAAAATCTAATAGAATTGGCGATTTATGCTCTAAAACAGAATTATTTACTACTTTTGTAGTAATAATAGGTCTATAATAGACTAATAACTTAATGAATTTATATGCCACCGGTAACAAAAAATCTGATAATAATAAACGTTTTGTTCTTCCTAGGGGGAGTAGTAGCAACGAGGTATGGTATTGATTTATCTTCATATCTTGGCTTGCACTTTTTTATGGCGAGCGATTTTAATCCTGCTCAGCTCATCTCTTATATGTTTATGCATGGAGGTTTTACACATCTCTTCTTCAATATGTTTGCGGTCTGGATGTTTGGACGCATATTGGAACAGATCTGGGGACCGAAAAAATTTCTTTTTTATTATATTGCCTGCGGTATAGGTGCTGGTCTTATTCAGGAACTGGTGCAGTACATTCAATATGCTGTACAACTGTCCGCTTATGATAAAGTTGATTTGGGCGAAGGTATGATTGTACCAATGGCTCAGTATTTGAATTTAATGAATACTGTAGGAGCTTCGGGAGCTGTTTATGCTATTCTGCTTGCATTTGGAATGTTGTTTCCTAATGAAAAAATGTTCATTATTCCAATTCCTTTCCCAATCAAAGCCAAGTATTTTGTAGCAGGATATGCAATTATAGAGCTTATGGAAGGTATTGCTAATAATCCTGCGGACAATGTTGCTCATTTCGCTCATCTTGGAGGTATGATTTTTGGCTTTATTCTGATTATGTATTGGAGAAAGAAGAAAAACAAAGGTAACGATGGGACATATTATTACTGATTTAAAAGAAAATTTTAAAAGAGGGAATATTTATATTCAGCTTATTTATATAAATGCGGGAGTTTTTATCCTAACCTCTCTGATTACAATATTTCTGACGCTTTTTAACCGAAGTGCCGGAAACTTTCTTTTATTTGGAGAAATGCCGGCTTCTCTGCATAACTTCTTGCTTCAGCCCTGGAGCATTTTTACTTATATGTTTTTGCATTCCGGATTGATGCATATTCTTTTTAATATGCTATGGCTGTATTGGTTTGGACAACTTTTTCTTTACTTCTTCTCAGCCAAACATCTTCGTGGATTATATGTATTGGGAGGCATTTGCGGAGCTGTTCTGTATATGATTTCTTTTAATGTGTTTCCATATTTCAGCGGAGCTATTGAACAATCGTACATGTTGGGCGCTTCGGCTTCTGTTATAGCTATTGTTGTGGCTGCAGCTTATAAACAACCGGAATACCAGGTTAGTTTATTGTTTTTTGGTGCAGTAAGACTGAAATTTATAGCTTTGTTCATGATTCTTTCTGATCTTCTTTTTATAACGTCGGATAATGCTGGCGGACATATAGCTCACTTAGGCGGTGCACTTGCCGGTTTATGGTTTGCCGCAAGTTTAAGCAAAGGACATGATGTTACTGCCTGGATAAATAAAATACTCGATTTGTTTATGTCTTTGTTTTCCGGAAATGCATTTAAGGCAAAAAGAAAGCCGAAAATGTCTGTTCATTATAACAATAGCCCTAGAAATAAGGATTATGAATATAATGCAAATAAGAAAGCTCAAAGCGATGAAGTAGACAGAATCCTTGATAAATTGAAAAAATCCGGCTATGAAAGTCTGACTACTGAAGAGAAAAAGAGCTTGTTCGATGCAAGTAAAAGATAGCTATGAAGCATTTAGGTAAAGCTTTAATTTACGCGATTGTAGCAGTAAATATGCTCTTTGTAGGGCTACTTTTATTTTCTGCTTATAGTCCATGGCTTATTAATCCTACTGTCCATCCGGTATTATCGTGTTTTGGACTTATATTTCCTGTTTTCTTATTGATAAACTTTTGTTTTCTAATTTTCTGGGTTTTTACTTATCCTAAATTAGCATTGATATCTGCTTTGGGCTTTATTTTATGCTTTGGGCAGATTCGTACATACATACCAATAAATTCTCGTACGGATAAGATACCCCAACATTGTATAAAAGTACTTTCTTATAATGTGATGGGGTTTAATAAACTGAAAAAGCATACTCCAACAGATCCTAATCCAATTCTTCAATATATTCTGAAAAGGAAACCTGATATTATTTGTTTGCAGGAATTTCAGTTTTCAACAGATAGATCACATCTTACTGAAAAAGATATAAATAGCGCATTAAGTGATTATCCGTATCATAATAAAACTAATGTGAGTGCTGTGGGAAACGGTAACTGGGTGGCTTGTTATTCAAAATTTCCTATACTCTCATCACGCCTTATAAAATATAAAAGCACCTACAATGGCTCTGTTGTCTATGAACTTCTTATTAAAGGAGATACTGTGACAGTTATAAATAATCATCTTGAATCAAATAAGCTGACTAAAGAGGATAAGGATGTTTATGTGGATATGATAAAGGAACCAGAAGCCGGAAAAGTTAAAAGAGGAGTGCGACATTTAGTTAAGAAACTGGCAGAAGCGTCTGCTATTCGTGCTTTACAGGCGAAGGCCGTTTCAAAGGAAATAGCAGCTTTCAAGCATCAGTCAATGATTGTTTGCGGTGATTTTAACGATACTCCAATTTCTTATGCTCACCGTGTAATTGCTCAGGATTTAGATGACGCTTTTACCCAGTCGGGCCGAGGATTGGGAATTTCCTACAATCAGCATATGTTCTATTTTAGAATAGACAATATCCTTATAAGCAAAAATTTAACAGCATATAACTGTACGGTGGATAATAGTATTAAAGAATCTGATCATTATCCAATCTGGTGCTATATTGCTATAAAAAAGTGATTTTTCAATTATTACCCTTTAATACATTTATAATATGGACTTGAAGAAAATAGTATTTATTTTATCTATTTGTAGTATGACTTACTCGTATGCCGGTAATGTTAAGACAGACCCAAATCCTTTTCTTTCGGAGTTTAAAACCTTGTACAATGCTCCTTCTTTTGATAAGATAAAGATAGAACATTATGAACCTGCTTTTCTGGAAGGTATCCGTCAGCAGAATGCTCAGATTAAGGCAATTGTGTCTAATAAGGCAAAGCCAACGTTTCAGAATACCATTGTAGCTTATGATAACAGTGGCGAGATTCTTCGTCGTGTCGGAGGCGTATTCTTTAATTTAACTGAAGCTGAAACAAACGATGCGTTGACAGCTCTTTCAATTAAGATGGCTCCGGTTTTATCAGAACATAGTGATAATATATCTCTGAATAAAGCTCTTTTTAAGAGAATAAAGACAGTATATTCTCAAAGAGGATCATTAAAATTAACCCGTGAACAAGAACGATTACTAGAACTTATTTATAAAGATTTTGTTCGTTCGGGAGCTGCACTTGATGATAAAAAACAAGCTCGTTTGCGTGAGATTAATAAAGAATTAGCGACTCTGGAAATTGATTTTAGTAATCATGTATTGAATGAAACTAATGCTTATCAATTGGTTATCAGTGATAAAAAAGATCTTGCTGGTTTACCTGACTGGTTGGTAAAGAGTGCTGCAGAAGATGCTAAAGCTGCCGGCAAGGAAGGTAAATGGATTTTTACATTGCACAATGCCAGCCGATTACCATTCTTGCAATATGCAGATAACAGAGCTTTGCGTGAACAGATTTACAATGCTTATATTAACAGAGCTAACAAAGGAGATAAGAACGATAACAAAGCAATTCTTGCAAAAGTTATAACTCTTCGCCTTGAAAAAGCAAATCTGCTAGGATTTGATACTTATTCAAATTTTGTTTTGGATAAAAATATGGCAAAGAACTCAGCTAAAGTTATGGATTTTCTTAATAATCTGTGGAAGTACTCAAATGAAAATGCCAGAAAAGAAGCTGCTGAGTTGCAGAAACTGATGGATAAAGAAGGTAAAGGTGAAAAACTAGCCAGATGGGACTGGTGGTACTATTCTGAAAAACTTCGTCAGGAAAAATACAATCTAAATGAAGATGAGCTTAAACCTTATTTCAAGTTAGACAATGTGCGTGAAGGTGCTTTTGCTGTTGCAAATAAGCTTTATGGAATAACATTGACTGAAGTGAAAAATGTTCCTGTTTATAACCCGGACGTTAAAGTCTTTGATGTGAAAGACAGCAAAGGTAAACATCTTGGTTTGTTTTATGTAGATTATTTCCCACGTGCCGGTAAACGTGGTGGTGCATGGATGAATAATTACAAAGACCAGCACGGTGAATCTCGTCCAATCATTTGTAATGTTGCCAGCTTTACAAAACCTGCAGGTGACGTTCCTTCTTTATTAACATTGGATGAAGTACAGACACTTTTCCATGAATTTGGTCATGCACTTCACGGACTTTTAACTAAATGTAATTATGTAGGAGTATCTGGTACAAATGTTACACGTGACTTTGTTGAGCTTCCATCTCAGATAATGGAACATTGGGCTACAGAACCTGAAGTGTTGAAAATGTATGCAAAGAACTATAAAACAGGAGAAGTAATGCCTGATACTTTGATTCAGAAATTAAACAAACAAATGTTGTTTAATCAAGGATTTATGACAACAGAACTTCTGGCTGCCGCTATTCTTGACATGGAGTTTCATAATTTAAAGGATGCAAAGAATCTGGATGTTGTTGACTTTGAGAAAAAAGTAATGGATAAATACGGCTTGATTCCAGAAATTGCTCCTAGATACCGAGCTACTTACTTTAATCATATTATTGGCGGATATGCTGCTGGATATTATAGTTACCTATGGGCAAATGTGTTGGATTCTGATGCATTTGAAGCATTTAAAGAGAATGGTATCTTTGATAAGAAAACAGCAGATGCTTTTCGTACAAATGTGCTTGAAAAGGGAGGAAGTGAAGATCCAATGGTATTATACAAAAAATTCCGTGGGGCTGAACCAAAACTTGAACCAATGTTAAAAAACAGAGGACTTCAATAGTATTGTTTGACCTTTAATTTATTGTTTACTGTCAAAGAACTGTTGTATAACATATTTTGTCAGTTCAAAATGCACTATGTAACTTAAATATTTGCTACACTTTATATATAAAAGTGAAAAAAAAGCTATATTTGCGCATTGTATGCAGTATAAATTAATTAAAGTAAGTAATATAAATTTAAAAGAAAAATGCAAAACAAAGGACTTGTAAAAGTTTTTGCGGTATTGCTCACACTTGTATGTGTGTTCTACCTGTCTTTCTCTTTTGTTACTCGCCATTACATGAAAATGGCAGCAGAGTATGCTAAAGGAGATCCGAAGTTAGAGCAAGAGTACATTGACTCACTGTCAACTGAAAAAGTGTGGTTGGGCAATTATACGCTTAAACAGTGTCGTGAAATGGAGATTAGTTTAGGTCTTGACCTAAAAGGGGGTATGAATGTTGTGCTTGAAGTTTCAGTAGGCGATGTATTAAAAGCATTAGCTGACCATAAAGAAGATGCTGCATTCAATAAAGCTGTAGCTTCTGCTCAAATACTCTCTGAGAAAAGTCAGTCAGACTTTATCACTCTTTTTATTAAAGAATATCACAAGTTGGCTCCGGGTGCCAGATTATCTGAATTATTTGCTACCCAGCAACTAAAAGATAAGGTTTCTCAGAAATCTTCTGATTCAGAAGTTGAGAAAGTAATCAGAGAAGAAGTTAAAGCAGCTATCGATAACTCTTATAACGTTCTCCGTACTCGTATCGACCGTTTTGGTGTTGTTCAGCCTAATATTCAGAGCTTGCCAGATCAGATGGGACGTATCATGGTTGAACTTCCAGGTATCAAAGAACCTGAACGTGTAAGAAAATTGCTTCAAGGTTCTGCTAACCTCGAATTCTGGGAAACTTACGATTCTAAAGACATCGTTCCTTATTTCAGCACAATTGACAATACTATCCGTTTGGTTGCAGAAGGTAAAGGTACTACTGTAGCTGCTACTGACACTACTGCAAAAGATACTACAGCTGTTGCAGTTGCAAAAGTTAGTGCTAAAGATAGTCTTGAAGCTGTGTTGAAAGGCGGAAAAGCTCAGAAAGAAGAAAAAGGTAAAGCAAATAGTGCTCAATTGGCTAGTGCTAAGAAAGAGCATCCTTTGTTGTCAATCTTCCAGCCTAACACTAATGGTTACGGATGTATAGTAGGATATGCTAATTATAGAGATACTGCTGCTATCAATAAATACTTTGCTATGAAGCAAGTACAGGATCAGCTTCCTAAAGACTTAAGATTGAAATGGGGTGTTAAAGCTGCTGATGGTGATAAGAAAGCTCAGACTTTTGAACTTTATGCAATTAAATCTACAGAACGTAACGGACGTGCTCCATTGGAAGGTGATGTAGTAACAGACGCAAAAGATACTTATGATCAATTTGGCAAACCAGCTGTAAGCATGTCTATGAACTCTGAAGGTTCAAGAAGATGGGCTTTGATGACAAAACAGAATATTGGTAAAGCAATTGCTATTGTTTTGGATGGTTACGTATATTCAGCTCCAAATGTAAATAGTGAAATTACTGGCGGTAACTCTGAAATTACTGGTCACTTCACTCCAGAAGAATCAAAGGACTTAGCAAACGTGTTGAAGTCTGGTAAAATGCCAGCTCCTGCACACATTGTTCAGGAAGATATCATTGGTCCATCTTTGGGTCAGGAATCCATCAATGCCGGTCTTATTTCTTTCTTAGTTGCAATTGTTGCTTTGATGTGCTTCATGTGCTTCATGTATGGATTCATTCCAGGTATGATTGCCAATTCAGCTTTGATATTTAACTTGTTCTTTACGTTAGGTATCCTATCTTCGTTCCAAGCTGCATTAACTCTGTCAGGTATTGCCGGTATGGTGTTGACACTGGGTATTGCTGTCGATGCGAACGTACTTATCTACGAACGTACAAAAGAAGAATTAAGAGCTGGTAAGAATGTTAAGACTGCTTTGTCTGAAGGTTATTCAAATGCATTCTCTGCAATCTTTGACTCAAACATTACTTCAATTATTACTGGTATTATACTGTTCTATTTCGGTACAGGTCCTATCAAGGGTTTCGCAACTACATTAATCATCGGTATTATCTGTTCATTCTTTACAGCAGTATTTATGACACGTGTGGTTTACGAACACTTTATGAACAAAGATAAGTTGTTGAATCTTACATTCTCTTCTAATCTTTCTAAGAAGATATTCGTTCATACACATTATAACTTTGTTGGTTCTAATAAGAAATCATTCTTTGTATTTGGTGCTGCTTTGGTAATCTGCTGTGTTTCTTTTGCACTTCGTGGATTGAGCCCAAGTATTGATTTTACTGGTGGACATAATTATGTACTTCAGTTCGAAAAATCAGTTGAACCAGAACAAGTAAGAACATTAATGGCTAGCCAGTTTGGCGATGCTTCTGTTACTGTTATTGCTCTTGGTACTGATGGAAAGAAAGTTCGTGTAAGTACTAACTACCGTATTGAAGAAAGCGGAAGCAATGTAGACTCTGAAATTGAAGCTAAACTTTATAATGCAGTAAAAGATAAGTTACTTGCTCCAGGAACTTCTCTTGAAACATTTAAGAATCCTGATATTCGTACCGGTGGTAGCATTATTAGTTCTCAGAAAGTAGGACCAAGTGTAGCGAAGGATATTACTATCGGAGCTATATTTGCTGTTGCTCTTTCTTTGTTAGCTATCGGACTTTATATCTTACTGCGATTTAGAGATATATCTTTCAGTGTTGGTTCTGTTGTTGGATTGGTTGTTGACTCAGTAATAATTGCCGGTGTATTCTCGTTATTCTATGGTAGATTGCCATTCTCTATGGAGGTTGACCAGAACTTTATTGCTGCCATCTTAACAATCATTGGTTATTCTATTAATGATAAGGTGGTAATCTTTGACCGTGTTCGTGAGTTCTTCCACTTGTATCCTAAGCATGACCGTACAGAGTTGTTCAATGACTCATTGAATACTACTCTTGCTCGTACTGTAAATACTTCAATTTGTACATTGTTAGTAATGTTATGTATCTTCATCTTAGGTGCTGAATCTATTCGTAGTTTCGCATTCGCATTGATGGTTGGTATCATCGTTGGTACTCTTACATCACTCTTTGTTTCTGCTCCTATTGCATTCGTTATGCAACAGAAAGAAGCTAAGAAGCATGCAAAAGCTCTAGGTAAATAAGAACTTTATATAGTTTTTAGTAAAGGCTGCTCCGCAAAGGGCAGCCTTTCTTTTTGCAGGTAATTAACCTTATGGCTTATATAAATGTATTTAGGTTATTATATAAAAGAGACTCCAATTTTTATTATTATCTTGTACAAAAGAATACTTTGTTTTGTACAAAAGATATATTTCTTCTGTACAGAAGAATGCATTCTTTTGTACAAGGATTAATTAATTATTCATTATGAATTGTGAAAAGAATAAGTATGAACCTGAAAATGAAATAACTGAGAGTTCAATTATAAATGAAGTACATAGTTATTAATTACCAATGCTTGGTTGTTAATAAACACGGTCAGCCAAAATCAGGATGAAACAAGTGCTAGATCGCTAGATCAGCGCTAGATCAAATTAATTTGATCTAGCGCCTGCATTGTGTTAATATACAGTTGCTTAAATGATCTCTGCTAGATTGCTAGATCAATTTTGGATTTTTAATTTTTATGAGAGAGATAATTCAATTAATTCTCATTGCAGATAGGGCAAATTGTACTCTTAAAACTCTGGCAATTTTATATAAAGATCAGTTGTACAATAATATAGATAGGTAACAAGACTATCAGTGAGAATTTAAACATATAAGCAAAGAAACTTGGCATCTTGATACCTCTTTCTTCTGCTATTGACTTTACCATGAAGTTTGGCCCATTTCCAATGTAAGTCATTGATCCAAAAAACACAGAGCCTACACAGATAGCTTTCAATAGAATTTCAGGTACTCCAGCAACTCTTATTGATTCTGATAAAGATAAAGGTAATCCACCAGCAACCAAGCCACGTGCTAAATCATAGAATGCAACTGCTGTAGGTGTATTGTCTAAGAATGAACTCAGAACCCCTGATGCGTATAAAAATTGGCGGGGTTCGGTTAGCCCAAAACTGACTGCATTATTTGCAAGCCAGATTAGTGCTGGCGACATGGTTACAAATATGCCTAGAAAAAGACATGCAACCTCGGTAATAGGAGTCCACGAGAAACTATTGTTTTTGCGCACTTCAGACTTTGTGTAATATAAAGACAGAGCAGCAAGTATTACTAATATAATCTCACGAATATATTCCAGCCATATAGGAGTATTTTCTTGCTCCATTGCAGGTATATTTCCTTTATTGATGAAAGCAACAGCAAGAATTACCCCTAGCAGAAATAAGAAATTTATGTTGCCTGTAACACGTATTGGCTCTTGTTGAATAGAATCTTCAGCAAGATCTATCCATTCTTCTTTTTTATAATAATATCTGTCTACAAAGTAGTAAATGGATAGTAATAAAACACCGGTGAATGCCCATTCAGGAAATAAAGTAAAGAACCAGGAAAACTCAGCTCCACGCAGATAAAGCATAAATAACGGAGGATCTCCCAGTGCTGTTAAAAGTCCCCCACAATTGGCTACTGCAGCGATAAAAAATAACATAGTATGAGTGGTGTACTTACGCTCCTGATTGGTGTTAATCATTGGGCGAATAAGAAGCATGGCTGCCCCTGTTGTGCCCATAAAAGCCGCCAATACATAACCGATTCCCATAAATAAGACATTATTTCGTGGAGTGGCTTTAATATCTCCGGAAACATGAATACCTCCGGTAATAATAAATAGCGAACCTAACAAAATAATAAATGGAACATAATCGTGAACAACGGTGTTTGCCAGATTTGTTGAAAGTCCGTTTTCCAACATGTAAACAACTACTGGAATACTAAGAATAATAGATACCAAAAGTTTATTCTTGTTTTTATCCCACCATTTTCCTAAAATAAGAGGACCTACAGCAATAGCTAAAAGCATTATCAGAAAAGGAATTGAAACCCACAAAGGCATATTGAAAGTACTTTCCATTTTTTATTTAATTTCAACGAAGTGCCTGATCTTAACTAATCTTCTTCTTTTTTACGAAGTAGGTGATTGTTTAAGTATTTGATAACTAAGCACTATATTATTAATTCAATGATTGGTTTTGGACTGCAAATGTACTGCTTTTTTTAATATCATGTACAAATAAGATGCTATTACCCAATGTATATCTGATAATTTAAAATCGAATTTAATGATAAAAGCATAGATAAAAATATAGAAAGAACGAATATATCATATAAATGCTACCTTGTAGCAGAAAAGATATAATCGTTCTTTCTATACAGAAGGTTGATAACAATAAATAGAAATGAATCTCCCGTTGTTTTAAACGGCTGTATTAAAATCCAAAACTATCAACCTTTACATCTTTATTTTTTTCGTCTTTAAAAGGCTTAGCTTTTAGCTGAACCACATTACCTTCTACATTTATAGCCTTGAAAGGAGTGGCCGGACAAACATATTCGCATCCTCCGCAACCTACGCAAATATCCGGATTTACACTTGGAATGGTTAATCCATCTTTGTAGTCTACCATTTTAACGGCTTGTGTAGGACAATGCTCAGAACAAGCACCGCAATCTGTTTCGTCGTTATAAACAATACAGTTTTCCATTGTGAAGACAACACGCCCCATCTGGGTAAGATGCTTTTCCTCTTTGGTAAGCGGCAGTATAGCTCCGTTTGGACAGGTATTTGAGCAAACAGTACAATCGTAATTGCAGAAGCCTTTTTCGAAACTCATCATTGGTTGCATTATTCCGCCCAATCCATATTCTGTAAAAGCTGGTTTAAGTACATGAGATGGGCAACGGCTTACACACAAGTGGCAGGCGGTGCAGTGTTTAAGTAAATTGTCTGCACTTACAGATCCTGGAGGAGATAATGGATGTTGTTTTTTGTATGGTTTGTTTTTGCTTAATGAAGCCATAGCATTCTGAGCTTTTAAAAGAGGAACGGTTATTAATCCGGCTCCGGTTATACTCAAAAACATTCGTCGGCTGTCGTTAGGCTTACTATCTTGTTTTGCTGAGGTGGATGCAAATGCATAAGTGAACTTTATAGCTTTCTTTTTGCAGACAGGCAAACAGTTAAAACATCCCACGCAACGACTGTGATCTATTTGATGTTCTTTGCTGTCAATACACGAAGATTTGCATTTTGCAGCACAAGCGCCACAACTATTACATGTATTTTCGTCAATTCTTATTTTGAATATAGAGTATTTGGATATAAGTCCTAATAAACTTCCTACAGGGCAGATTGTATTGCAATAGAGTCTACCATATTTATATGCAAGGAATGATACGATTAGTAGACTAATTGAGGCAATCACAAAAGAGAAAACACTTCGGATAACTATTTCTACAACGTAAAGGCTATAATTATTGAAATGTCCTAATACGCCTGCTAACTGATTGTTCCCGTAAAGATAGACCGGACGGAATAAACTAGAAGCCATGCGTCCGAAGATGCTATATGGCTCGAGTAAGCTTAATAAAAATGTGAAGCCTGCGAAGAATGCTATAACAACTCCAATCAGTATGCTATATCTTAGATAATTTTTAGGTTTAAGATACTTGTATTTCTTTCTTTTTGTGAAGAACTTTGAGAAAGTTTCCAGCACATCCTGCCATATTCCAAGAGGACAAATTGCTGAACAATAGACTCTTCCAAAAAGGAAAGTGAGGAGAAATAGAAATATTAAAGCTCCGATATTTAATGCTAACAAGGCTGGAACCAGTTGGATAGTAGTCAGCAATTTTAATTTATGTGGTGCAATACCTGCAAAGTCAATGAAATAAAAAGTAATAAGCGATAACATGATTAATGCTATCGCTATTCTGGTTTTACGTAACATATTTATAGTTTAATTCGTTTAATATTCATCTTATCCAGATTCATGTTTCCCAGTTTAAGCTGAGAAGCATTTGCAATATGAGTAACTTGTTCTATAGGCATCTTTGCGATCTGATTGAAGAATTTTACAGCAGCAGTGTCCACTGCAACAATATCCTGAGATATAAACAATCCTTTTGCTAAAGCAACATCTGCAGCCGATCTGCCACGCGGACCATTGCTCTTTAAAACCCGATAAGCATCAACTACATTCAGAACCGGATGTTTAGCAAGGGAGCAGATATCTGCTATGCATTGCTGCAAGTCGTTTTCATGGAAGAAACCTCTGTCCCATACAATTCCCATCATGTTTTTCATGGATATACTCATTTTGGCGCCACCATGGTTTTTCAGGATTGGAACGTTGATCCAAACATCGCTATCTAATAAAGCTTTATGAACCTTGGCTGTTTTTAGAACTTTTGCATTAGGAAGAGAAATTGCCCGGTAGTATGATTCTTCATGTGCCGGCACAACTTTTGCCCCTGCTTCTTTTGCTGCATCTTCAATACCACTATTCTTATAACATTTACGCCAGTCATCGCAAGTGTGGTCAAAGACAACAACTTCTTTTGCTCCGGCATCAAAGCATTGTTTAACTATCTCTCCTATTAGTTTAGGGTTAGTGTTTCCGGCAAGTTCGGGAACTTTATCCCATCCAATATTGGGCTTGATGCAAACTCTCTGACCTTTCTTCACAAATTTGCCCATTCCTCCCATTTCTTTAATGGCATGACGGAACATAACTTCCGGTTCGCCACCCATTACAGCTACCATATCATAGGCCTGTTTAGTTGCCTCGTTTTCGCCGGTCTGCTTCAATAAATCAAAAGCTTCACTTGGCGTTACTGTAGATGCAAGGCCTGTTAATGCTACTAATCGTAAGAAATTTCGTCTATCCATATTGCTTGTTTATAAAATCCAGGGAAATTTAAAACAACTCTCATTGTAGAGGCAATAATCTGCATTGCCATTTACTGCAAATGTCTTTAATTTAGCTGCTCCGGCAAGAAGCTGCTGAGCATATTTAATGGTTGTACCGGTTTTTATACGGTCTTCAACCAATAAAATTCTTTTTCCTTCAAAACAAAAATCAATAGGTTCAAGTAACCGGGGCTGATCATACATCTGATGTTGCTCGCTGTCTCTTAAATTCAGCTTAAGGAGATGTATTTCCAGATTTAAACGTTGATTGAGCAGTGCTGCCGGAATAATACCGCCATTGGCTATTGCAACAATCATGTCGAAAGGCTCATTAATTTCAAGATGAAGAATCCTGTCTATTACCTCTTCAAAGCTTTTAGCATTCATATTTTGCCAATGATTTCAAAATTAACCAGCCAAAAACAATTTGAATAATCATTCCAGGAAAGCCTAAAGTGATATCTTGTAAAGCCATTGGAAGACTACCGCTAATTATGTATTCTGCAATGCTGCCAATGAATTGATAGGCAATAACAGTAACTGCAATAAGGAGTAACGATACTTTTTTACTGCGTTGAGCAATCCATGCGGCTGCTATAGCCAGTAATGATGATTTTATTAGTAGTACCGGAAGTGCACCGATTGGTGGCATCCCGAAAAGTAAATGGTTACATAAAGGGGACAATAAAGCAGTTATTAACCCGATTCGGATTCCAAACTTATAAGATGCAATCAATGTAAAGAAATAGATTGGAAGTAACATTTTACCGCCATCAGGAACTAAGTGACAGATTTGTGGCAAAATTAAGTTGCCGGCAATAAAAGCAATGCTTAATAAATAAGAGCGATAATTTGATAAGCTCAGATTGACTGGTTGAAAGGCAAGACTTCTCATCGTTATATATTTGAATGTTAATAATCAATGTGTCTGATAGTTCAATGCAAAAGTTGTTTAGCAATCTTATAGTCTTGTTTACTGCTTACGTATACATCAAACGTTTAGCTACAAATATAAAACAAAGAAAAGTGCTTTCCAAATTTGAAGTCATATTTATAATGTGATTATCAGTTTTTTAGATAGCAATAACTAAGAGATACTACTTGTAATTTTTTATCTGATTATTATGACAAGTTTAATTTTATCCTTAAAAAATATTAATTAGCTAGAGGTTCAAAAAATATTATTTTTCCTGATATGTCAATTTTATAATGAACTAATTAGAAAATATTAAAATGAAACTGATGAAAAGAAATGTAATTTTTAAGAGTCTGTATATCAGTAGTATGATTGTGGAAAGTAGCCCCGCCGAGAATCGAACTCGGATCTAAAGTTTAGGAAACTTTTGTTCTATCCATTGAACTACAAGGCCGAAATGCAGGCGCAAAGGTAATCTATTTTGTTGATATGCACAAAAAAAATCTTTGTTAAAGAACATCAATGCTTTAAACCTTTACTCAGTAAGCCGATCAAAAAGAAGTATATATTTAAGAGAAAATTAAAGATTTGGATAATGAAGAGATTTTTATCAGGTATACTTTTACTGGTAATCAGTATTTGTAGTTACGCGGCTTCGGGGGAGCTTGGAGTTATTAAAGGAAAGGTAATAGATTCAAAGACGAAAGAGGCTTTGCAGTTTGTAAATGTTACTGTAAAGACGAAAGCAAATGCTTCGTTAGTTAAAGGTGGGGTAACCGATCAGTCTGGAGAATTTGTTTTAGGCGGGTTGAAAGATGGAACCTACATTGTTAATGTGTCATACATTGGTTATAAGGCCTATGAGAAGGAATTTACAATATCATCGAAAAAGAGCGTAAATCTGAATCAGATATCTTTGGCAGAAGACAGTCATGTACTAAAAGAGGTGGAAGTTGTGGGCCAAAAAGCTCAGATGAGATTTGAAATTGATAAGAAGGTTTTTGATGTGGACCAGAATATATCTTCAGCTGGAGGTTCTGCTAGTGATGTATTAAGTAATATACCTTCAATAGAAGTTAATAATGATGGAGATGTTTCGCTTCGTGGTAATTCAAATGTGACAGTCTGGATCAACGGATAAGCATCTGGCTTGTCTGCTGACAACAGAGCGCAAATTTTGGAACAAATGCCTGCCGAGAACATTGAAAAGATTGAAGTAATAACTAATCCTTCTGCTAAATACAGTCCGGAAGGAACAGCAGGTATTATTAATATTGTTTTAAAGCAAGATCGTAAAGCCGGATATTTTGGTAGTGCACAAGCAGGTGCAGATTCAAAAGGTGGATATAACGGTAGTTTTAATATAAATTATAGTAGCAGTAAATTTGATATTTACGGAAATGTTGGTTATCGTCATCACGAAAGAACTGGTGGTGGAAATACCACTAGAACAAATACGCAAGGTACTGAAAGTACAAGTGATGATACTTATCTGAATACTAAAACAGATCAGGATGGTGAACACTCGGGAGTATTCCTTAGAGGTGGTGTAACATATCATGCTACTAAAAAAGATCATTTCACAGTAGGTGGTTTTGGTATGTTTGGTAGTATGAATAGCAGTAGTAACATCAATTATTTAAGTAATGTCCCTAATTCATATTATAAAAGTTTCCGTTCATCTAATTCGGATAATTCAATGAATGGTGGAAATCTTGAGGTTGGTTATAAGCGTGATTTTACAAAAGATAGCTATCTGGATTTTACTGCTTCTTATAATAAATGGGGAATGGATAATACTAGTATATATGATCAGACTTCATATTATACAGACAAAACAACATCTTCTTATCAACGTCAGCTAAATAATATGAATCATCATAACTGGGAGTTTCAGTTGGATTATCAGAATAAGATTAACGATAATACGAAGCTAGAAGCTGGTTATAAAGGTACTTTAGGTAGAGAGAATAGTCCTGTTGAAACTTATTCAGGACAGGCAGAAAGCTCTGCTGTATTTGATAATAATCTATATAACCGTTTTATTTATAATCAGGATGTTCATGCATTGTATGCTACTTATTCCGGAAGAATTAAAAAGTTCGGATATCAGATTGGTATGCGTGGAGAGTACTCAAAAGTGAATACAAAGTCGGAAGATTATACTTTCACTAGTACTCCATTTCAGAAGGACTATTTCAGTCTGTTTCCAAGTGCTTTTATATCATATTCTTTGCCCGATAATAATGAGATTCAGTTGAATTATACAAGACGTATTTCTCGTCCATGGGGAGGTCAGCTTAACTCTTTTATGAATATTACAGACTCAACTAATATCTCTTTTGGTAATCCAAAATTGAATCCGGAATATTCAAATGCTCTTGAACTTAATTATATCAAAAATTGGGAGAATCACACGCTATCTTTCTCTGGTTATTACCGCACAACCGACGATGTAATTCAAAGCATAAGATATTTGGATGGAAATGTGATGAAAAGTACCTATGAAAATGTGGCTCAGACAACCTCTGCCGGAGTAGAGCTGGTAGGGAAGGATAAATTGTTTAAGATACTAGATCTTACCACTACAGTGAATCTATTTTATTATAAACTGGATGGCTTTAGCTATTTACCTGCAGGAAAAACAACTCCTGTGATTGGTAATGCAGATGAGAATTTTTCATGGAATGCTAGAATGATCGCTAATATTATTCTTCCAAAATCTTTTTCTTTGCAGTTGACTGGTGGCTATAATGCGAAACAAGTGGTGGCGCAGGGAACTCAGAAGGCCAATTATATGCTGGATGCTGGTTTAAGAAAATCGTTTATGAATAAAAGGTTTAGTCTAAGCATTAATGCACGAGATATTCTTGATTCACGTAAACAACACACAATTACCTATGGTACCGGATTTATTCAGGATTCTGAAAACTGGAGAGGCGGAAGAAAGATTGGTTTTACTCTTACCTATAATTTTGGTAATATGCGTGCTAAAAACAACAAGCAGAACAAGGCTAATGATGACAGTATGTCAATGCCGATGGGAAATGAGGAATAATTTTTGTAAAATCCATTAAGAAAGGGAGATAAGAGAATTTAAATAGTTTATGGCTGTATGCCTGATAAATTCGAAAAGATTTTGCTAAGTCGCATAACTTTCCGATATTTGTAAGCGCATAAATAAGAGGATTGTTGATGTTTAAGCATCTTTCACCTCTTATTTATGCGCTTCTTGCAACATTAAATCTTAAATAAAGAAAAAGATAAGTTATGGCAGACGAAATTGTAGTTAAAGAATTAGAGAGAGTAGTAGTTCGCTTCTCTGGTGATTCCGGTGACGGAATGCAATTAGCAGGGAACATTTTCTCTAATTTATCGGCTGTATTGGGGAACGATATATCTACGTTTCCTGATTATCCGGCAGAAATTCGTGCCCCGCAAGGCACAATAAGTGGAGTTTCCGGTTTTCAGGTGCATATTGGTGCAAAGAAAGTTTTTACTTCCGGTGATAAATGTGATGTGCTTGTTGCAATGAATCCTGCGGCATTGAAGACAAATGCAAAGTTTCTTACTCCACAATCTATTATCATTATCGATATAGACTCCTTTACTAAAAAGGATTTAGAGAAAGCTCTCTATAATACAGACGATCCTTTCGCTGAACTAAACATTCACAATCAGGTTATAGATGCTCCTATCACTTCTATGTGTAAAGAGAGTCTGAAAGATAGCGGACTGGATAATAAAGCAGCTATAAGATGCAAGAATATGTTTGCACTGGGATTGGTTTGTTGGTTGATTAACCGTCCTTTGGATCATGCAATGCACATGCTTCAGGAAAAGTTCTCTAAAAAACCTTCCATTGCCGAAGCAAACATCAAAGTCTTGACTGATGGCTACAATTATGGTCATAATATACATGCTTCTATTTCTACTTATGTTGTTGAATCTAAAGGAGAGAAAGAAAAAGGCTTTTATACTGATGTTAATGGTAATCTTGCTACTGCTTACGGACTTGTTGCTGCTGCAGAAAAGTCGGGACTTCAATTATTCTTAGGATCATATCCTATTACTCCTGCTACTGATATACTACACTATCTTTCAAAATGGAAAGAACTGGGCGTCGTAACTGTTCAGTGTGAAGATGAAATCTCTGGTGCATGTAGTGCTATTGGTGCATCTTTTGCCGGAAATCTGGCTGTTACTTCAACTTCAGGACCTGGTGTTTGTCTTAAAAGTGAAGCTATAAATCTGGCTGTCATTGCAGAACTGCCTTTGGTTATTGTAAATGTTCAACGTGGCGGACCTTCGACAGGCTTGCCTACTAAGAGCGAACAGACCGACTTATTACAAGCAGTATACGGACGTAATGGTGAAAGTCCGCTGGTTGTAATTGCTGCAACTTCTCCTACTAATTGTTTCGATTCTGCATATATGGCAGCTAAGATAGCATTGGAACACATGACTCCTGTGATACTTCTTACAGATGGTTATATTGCTAATGGATCGGCTGCTTGGAAAATTCCTTCACTGAAGGACTATCCTGAAATTAAGCCAAATTACGTAACGAAAGAGATGCAAGAGGTTTGGAAACCTTATATGCGTAATCCTGAAACTCAGGTTCGTTACTGGGCTACTCCTGGAATGGAAGGTTTTATGCACAGAGTTGGTGGACTTGAAAAAGACTTTGTTACAAGTGCTATTTCTACCGATGCTGATAATCACCACAGAATGACGTTGACTCGTCAGGCTAAAATTGATTATATAGCTAACTGTATACCGGAACTTGAAGTACAAGGTGATAAAGATGCCGATTTACTTGTTGTAGGATGGGGTGGAACTTACGGACACCTTTATTCGGCTGTTGAAAAATGCAATGAGGAGGGAAAGAAAGTTGCTTTTGCTCATTTCCAATATATCAATCCACTACCAAAGAATACAGAAGAGGTGTTGAGAGCATTTAAAAAGATTGTTGTGGTAGAACAAAATCTTGGACAGTTTGCCGGTCTTCTTCGTATGAAGATTCCAGGACTGGATATTTGCCAGTTCAATAGAGTGAAAGGACAGCCTTTTAATGTAGTTAGACTTGTTGAAGAATTTACAAAATTGATGGAGGAAAAGTAAGATGAGCGAACAATTATATACAGCAAAAGATTTTAAGAGTGACCAGTATGTTCGTTGGTGTCCGGGTTGTGGTGACCATGCATTATTGAATTCATTACACAAGGCTATGGCTGAATTGGGTATTGCTCCTAATATGACAGCCGTTATTTCAGGTATTGGATGCTCTTCCCGCTTACCTTATTATATGAATACTTATGGCTTTCATACCATTCACGGACGTGCAGCAGCAATTGCTACCGGTGTAAAGGTTGCCAATCCGGATTTAACTGTTTGGCAGATCTCTGGTGATGGTGATGGATTGGCTATCGGTGGAAATCATTTTATTCATGCTATTCGTAGAAATGTCAATATCAATATAGTTCTTCTGAATAATCGTATTTACGGTTTAACAAAAGGACAATATTCTCCAACTTCTCCTCGAGGATTTGTATCAAAATCGTCTCCTTATGGAACGGTAGAAGATCCTTTCCGTCCTGCAGAATTAATATTTGGTGCAAGAGGTAAGTTCTTTGGAAGATGTGTGGATGTAGATGGCCCGTGTTCTGTAGAAGTATTAACAGCTTCGGCTCGTCATAAAGGCGCTTCTGTTGTTGAGGTTCTGCAAAACTGTGTAATCTTCAATGATGGTTGTCATAGTGCTGTTGCTACGAAAGAAGGACGTGCAAAGAATGCAATTCATCTTAAACATGGACAACCTATGTTGTTTGGCGAAAACAATGAAAAAGGTTTGATGCAGGAAGGATTTGGCCTTAAAGTGGTGACTTTGGGCGAAAATGGTATTACAGAAAAGGATATCCTTGTACATGATGCTCATTGTGAAGATAATACTCTTCATATGAAGCTTGCTTTAATGGAAGGTCCTGATTTTCCTGTTGCTCTGGGAGTAATCAGGGATGTTGAGGCTCTTAGCTATGAAGAATGTGTATATGCACAAATAAAGGACGTTCAGGCAAAGAAACCTACTCGCAAATTAGAAGATTTCTTGCTTTGTGGTGAAACCTGGGAAATTAAATAATTCTCATTTATACTAAATATAACAAGCAGGGGCTACTCGAATGAGCAGCCCCTGTTTTTGTTTTTTCGGGTTTCTATCTGAGACCTTTTTCAAGATTCAGAGACTTAATTTTACTTTCTTTGAGAATCTCCTTTCTTGAAACGGAATTTATTATTCTTTTTCTCCGAAAGCTAAATCTCCGGCATCTCCTAATCCCGGAACAATATAAGAGTGAGAATCAATTTCAGGGTCAACTGCTGCACACCAGATAGTTGTGTTTTCTTCAGGAAGAACTTTTTGGATATAGTCAAGGGCTTGCTGGCTTGCAATAATACATGCAATATGTATTTCGTCTGGGCGACCTTTTGTTAACATAGCTCCGTAGCTAAGTTCCAATGAGCTTCCCGTTGCAAGCATTGGGTCTGTAATAATCAGTGTTTTACCGGCAATTCTTGGAGATGCAATATATTCAATATTGATTTCAAACTTAAGTGCATCCTTGTACTTACGGTATGCAGAAACAAAAGCATTCTCTGCTGTGTCGAAATAATTTAGGAATCCTTGGTGGAAAGGAAGTCCTGCACGAAGAATTGTACTGATAACGATTCTGTTATCCGGAGTATTTGTAGGAGCAATACCCAGCGGAGTCTGAATGTTTTTGGTTGAGTAGGTAAACTCTTTACTCATCTCGTATGCCATAATCTCGCCAATGCGTTCAATATTACGTCGGAAACGCAAACGGTCGTTTTGAACTTCTACGTTTCTTATTTCTGAAACGTACTGATTTAGGATGGAATTTGTTTCACCGAAATTGATAATCTTCATTGTTTTTTTATTAAATAATTTATTATTTGATTTGTTCTATCATTTTTATATACATGTTTCTCCATCCTTTCCAAAAACAATCTTCAGCTAATGAAGAATTGTGGAAAAGAGTTATGAAATCACCATTAACAGCTTTTACTTTTGTAGCAAGCTCTTTAATCTTTTCAAGAGCTTCCTGAGGATTCATGTTGAAATCTCTATTCAAGGTAACATCCATAACTGCAGTTGGGTGAATGATGAGACTTGTTTCCTGCTCTTTTTCTAAATCATAGAATGTAAATGGAATACTTGTTCCTGCTCGGAATCCATATTGATTAGAATATAAAACGGAATAATCATCGCTAATGTCTGCATTCAATAACTGTCTGAAAGTCTCAGGAAACCTAAAACGTAAGAAATGCTGTCTGCTAGCTTCAATTCTTCTATTCAGAATTCTCTCCAACTCCATTTTTTCTTCACAAAACTGTAGGTTATTGAATGCTGCTATATACGAAGGATGGATATTTACCTCATGTTTTCCGGCTATCCTTCTTAACATTTTTCTATAGCGTTTGGATGCGTAAATATACCTTCGGTCAAATTTGCCGTAAGGTCCTACGTGCACAAAGAAAAGTCCCTTAACTCCAAGGTCTTGATAAAGCTGGAGAAGGAACTCGAAATTAAAATATATATCTTCTTTTAAATGTAGAATAGTTAAAAGACGCTCTCTGAAAATGGAAAAATCCATTTTTATTAAGTCTTTCGTCAGACAAAGTACATTTAATGCAAAACCTTTATTCCTGTAAAGATAAGGATGATCAATATCAATCGTAGGAATAAAACGGAATGATCGTGGCAAGAACTTGCATTCGGGATAAGCTTTAAGCAATTCAGTTTTGAGTGCATAAGCCCATTGATCAACTATGGGCTCTTCAATGCACCCCATTTTATTTAAAATGCTATTAGTGTATTGATATCGTCCGTGATTATCAAGTGTTACTGAATGGTATTCTTCATATCGGGTAATTAAATAAAAAGCTGCCGCAAATAAATCAAAAGGAATATCTCCTTTTTCTTGTGAAAAGAAAGCTGGCATATTTTTCCAGAGAATAATGTTACCGATCTCTGTTTTTTCAATACCTATATTATATAATAAGGAGTGAGGAACAATCCAGATACCTTTATTAAGATCTTCAGTGGAATAATTGATAGATGGTAATTGTGAATTGATAAATTCCTGTTTATTAGTGGAAAAAAAGAACTCAACTCCCAATATATCTTTGAATATCCGGGAAAAAATATACACCAATCTTGAGCTCTTTTTATGAGCAAATACTATTATCATTGCTTCCTTGCTTACCAATTTGCAAAATAACGAAAATTCTTTTAAATGAATCGCAATGTCTTCGTTAAATTGTTATGTAATTATAAAACGTATCTAATTAAAGAAAAATTTCTTTAATATGTTATTTCTTTCCAAATAAAGTATTACTTTTGTATTCGATTTACAAGGATTACTTGAAACCAAGGTAAAGTAGATTAAAATAGAGATATAGTATTACCAATTTAAATTAATTCAAAAGAAATGGCAAACTTAGATTTAAGCAAGTATGGCATTGTAGGTGCAACTGAGATCCTACACAACCCATCTTACGAACAATTGTTCGCGGAAGAAACAAAAGCTGGTTTGGAAGGCTACGAAAAAGGTCAGGAAACAGAACTAGGCGCAGTTAATGTAATGACAGGTGTTTATACTGGTCGTTCTCCTAAAGATAAATTCTTTGTTAAAGACGCTACTACAGAAAATACTGTATGGTGGACTTCTGATGAATACAAGAATGATAACAAACCTCTTTCAACTGAAAGCTGGAATGTATTGAAAGGAATCGTTACTAAAGAACTTTCTAACAAGAAACTTTTTGTAATGGATACTTTCTGTGGTGCTAACGAAAATACTCGTTTGAAGATTCGTTTCATCATGGAAGTTGCTTGGCAGGCACATTTCGTTAAGAATATGTTCATCCGCCCAACTGAAGAAGAATTGGCTAACTATGGTGAACCAGATTTCGTTGTAATGAATGGTTCTAAAACTGACGCTGGCGAAAACTTTGCTGAACTTGGTTTGAACTCTAAAACATTCGTAGTATTCAACTTGACTGAAAAAATTCAGTTGATCGGTGGTACTTGGTATGGTGGTGAAATGAAGAAAGGTATGTTCTCTTACATGAACTACTTACTTCCATTACAAGGTATGGCTTCTATGCACTGCTCTGCAAACACTAACGAAAAAGGTGAAACAGCTATTTTCTTCGGTTTGTCAGGAACTGGTAAAACTACTCTTTCTACAGATCCAAAACGTCAGCTGATTGGTGATGACGAACACGGATGGGATGACGAAGGTGTATTCAACTTCGAAGGTGGTTGCTACGCTAAGGTTATTAACTTAAGCAAAGAACACGAACCAGATATCTACGCAGCTATCAAACGTGACGCTCTTCTTGAAAACGTTACTGTTGATGCTAACGGTAAGATCAACTTCGATGATAAATCAGTAACAGAAAACACTCGTGTTTCTTATCCTATTTATCACATCGAAAACATTGTTAAGCCAGTTTCTAAGGCTCCTGCAGCTAAGAAGGTAATCTTCTTGTCAGCTGACGCATTCGGTGTTCTTCCTCCAGTATCTATCTTATCTCCAGAACAAACTCAATATTACTTCCTTTCTGGTTTCACTGCTAAATTAGCTGGAACAGAACGTGGTATTACTGAACCAACTCCAACATTCTCTTCTTGTTTCGGTGCTGCATTCCTTTCTTTGCACCCAACAAAATATGCTCAGGAATTGGTTAAGAAGATGGATAAATCAGGTGCAAAAGCATACTTGGTTAACACAGGATGGAATGGTACTGGTAAGAGAATCTCTATCAAAGATACAAGAGGTATTATCGATGCTATCCTTGACGGTTCAATCGACAAGGCTGAAACTAAGACTATCCCTTACTTCTCATTTGTAGTTCCTACAGCTCTTCCAGGTGTAGATCCTAAGATCTTAGATCCTCGTGATACTTATGCTGATGCAGCTCAATGGGAAGAAAAAGCAAAAGATCTTTCTGCTCGTTTCATCAAGAACTTTGCTAAGTTCACAGGTAACGAAGCTGGTAAAGCATTAGTTGCTGCTGGTCCTCAACTTTAATAAAGTTACCCCCCTTTATATTTATAGAACCAAAAGAGGGCAGTCTTGTATGAGATTGCCCTCTTTTCATTTTATAGCTATAGAAGAATCTTTGATTTATTACAGTTTATCTCTAGTTGCTTTTAGTTGTAATGCTATAAGATATTTATTAAAGAGACCTCTAGCTGTTAAAAGTTTCTATCTTCCTCCTGTAATGAATTTTAATGTGGCAGGGCAATGTTTGTGAAGGATAGAATGAAGCATGATGATAAGTATTATTATTACTATTGGGGAAGTAAAGTATAGTGTGATTAATTCTATCTCACTATTTGGCTCAATGACTTTAAAAAGAGTTTTTCTCAACAGTCGCTGTAGGGGCTCATGCATGGCATAAATCAAGAAGCTGGCATTAGAAAGCTTTGTTATAATCTGTAGCTTATTCTTTTTAACTAAACATGCAGTGATATTAATGAAAAATATAATTCCAGCTATTATTCCCAATTTGTGAATATAAATATTATATATGTAGCTTTTAGTTACAAAATCCGATAAAACAAGAATAGGATATATTAAATAGCTAAAGCGAATGTGTTGAAATTGGTAATGAAGGAATGATTTATTTTCAAGACTAAAATATGCCCCTAATGAAAAGAAAAACAATGAAGTAATACTGAATCCTGGAGTTTTTATCCAGAAACCTAAATACCAAAGAATACCAATTATTATAATTCCCCAATGTTTAATGCTGGTAATAATTATTTTTATTATAGGACTGAGTATAGCTATAACCATTAAATCTCTCAGGAACCAGAATTGCCCTACTATAGGGTCGCTTCCTTCTAAAGCCCAAAATGCACAAAGAAAATCATAAAATGAATAGTCTTTGATAAGTTTATGTTCTCCGGAAAATAATGTACTAACAGATGGAATTATTTGTGCTGTGTAAAATAGAGCTAGGATTAATGTATTCCAGAATAAATATGGGATAAGGAGGCTTCTTACTCTTTTCTTAATTTTATTATTATAGCTATTCTGCTTTTTTAGAAAGAACAGATACCCTGATATTAAAAAAAAGCAAGGAACGCATACACTTGTGAGTATTCTGGATATTAGGTATTGAACACTGTCATTTATAGGAAACTGATTCGATATTCCCACGGTCTCACCATTAATTGTTAGTCCTCCATAAGCATGAGTGAAGACGATGCCTATAATTAATGGTAGTCTTAAGAAGGAGATAATTTTCGATTCTAGCTTTTCTGCAGACATATTTTTTCTTTTTTAAAGAAAAAGCCTGAAAGTGAACTTCCAGGCTTTATTATGTGGATCGATTCTTGAACCAATTATGATCTTGAACTACGTTTGCGTTCATTTTCATCTAAGATGACTTTGCGCATACGCATGTGTTTAGGAGTGATTTCTACATATTCGTCTTCCTTAATGTATTCCAACGCTTCTTCAAGTGAGAAAACAATAGGAGGAATAATTCTGGCTTTATCATCAGTACCGGAAGCACGAGTATTAGTCAGTTTCTTTGATTTGGTTACATTAACCACAAGGTCGTTGTCTTTGCAGTGTTCACCAACAACTTGTCCGGCATATACCTCTTCCTGAGGGAAGATAAAGAACTTACCACGATCCTGAAGTTTGTCGATTGCATAAGCAAATGCTGTACCTGCTTCCATTGCAACGATAGAACCGTTGGTGCGACGTTCGATTTCTCCCTTGTGTGGTTGGTATTCTTTGAAGCGGTGAGCCATGATAGCTTCTCCGGCAGATGCAGTAAGTACGTTAGTACGCAAACCGATGATACCGCGTGAAGGCATATCAAATGTCATGGTGATACGTTCTCCGTTATTTTCCATAGAAGTCATTTCGCCCTTTCTACGAGTAACCATATCAATAATCTTACTTGAATATTCTTCAGTAACATTGATTGTAAGTTCTTCAATAGGCTCACATTTTCTTCCATCTATTTCTTTATAGATAACCTGTGGTTGTCCTACCTGAAGTTCATATCCTTCGCGGCGCATAGTCTCGATTAGGACAGACAGGTGAAGTACACCACGACCAAATACTAACCATTTATCAGATGTGTCACTTTTTTGAACGCGAAGAGCAAGGTTTTTATCCAATTCTTTTTCCAAGCGGTCGTTGATGTGGCGGGATGTCACAAATTTACCATCTTTTCCAAAGAAAGGAGAATCATTGATAGTGAAGAGCATACTCATAGTTGGCTCGTCAATAGCAATTGGCTTCAATGGTTCAGGATTCTCAATGTCGCAGATTGAATCACCGATATCAAAATTTTCTATACCTATTAATGCACAAATATCACCTGAAGAGACTTCTTTTGTTTTAGCACGTCCAAGTCCCTCGAATACATGCACTTCTTTAATTTTCGATTTAACAATGGAACCATTTCTTTTCACCAAAGACACAGCCATGTTTTCAGTTAATGTACCACGGTGAACACGACCAATGGCAATACGTCCTGTAAATGAAGAATAATCCAGTGATGTGATTAACATCTGAGGAGTTCCTTCTAAAAATTCAGGAGCTGGAATATTTTCAACGATGCAATCCAATAAAGGAAGTATGTTGTCAGTAGGTTGTTGCCAGTCCTCGCTCATCCATCCATTCTTTGCAGAACCATAGATAACCGGGAAGTTTAACTGTTCTTCTGTAGCATCAAGGCTGCACATTAAATCGAATACCATTTCGTGAACTTCATCAGGACGGCAGTTTGGTTTATCAACCTTGTTAATACAAACAACAGGTTTTAAACCGATTTCAAGTGCTTTTTGAAGAACGAAACGTGTTTGAGGCATTGGGCCTTCAAAAGCATCAACCAACAATACGCATCCGTCAGCCATATTAAGCACACGCTCAACTTCACCACCGAAGTCAGAGTGTCCCGGAGTATCAATAATGTTGATTTTTGTCCCTTTATAATTGATGGAAACGTTCTTTGAAAGAATTGTTATACCTCTTTCTCGTTCGAGGTCATTGTTATCCAGAATTAATTCACCACTTGTTTGATTGTCGCGGAACAAGTGTCCGGCTAAAAGCATCTTGTCGACTAGTGTCGTTTTCCCATGGTCAACATGGGCAATAATTGCAATGTTTCTAATATTTTGCATATAGGTAAGTAATTTGGCCGCAAAGGTACGACAAAATATCGGAACTTGTATATTAATTGATGTAAAAGCAACAGCTAACTCCCTGAAAAATGATGTATTAATGGAAATAATCTGCGTTTTAAAGTTAAAATAGGTTGGTTTAAAGAAAGTTATTAATAAAAAAGTCAATAAACTTATTAATTATTTGATTTAAAGCTTTGTGGAATAGAAGATAATATCTATCTTTGCACGCTCAAAGAAATATTTTATATATAAAAAATCTAAGAATTATGTATTTAGATGTAGCTAAGAAAAAAGAAATCTTTGAAAAGTACGGAAAGTCTAACACTGATACTGGGTCACCTGAATCTCAGATAGCATTGTTCTCATACCGTATTTCTCACCTGACTGAGCACCTTAAGCTCAACAGAAAAGATTATACCACAGAGAGATCATTAACTATTTTGGTAGGAAAACGTCGTAAATTACTTAACTACCTTAAAAACAATGATATCGAAAGATATCGTGCTATTGTTAAGACTCTCGGATTAAGAAAGTAATTTCTTACGAAAGTATTGTCAAGGTCGTTTCCTTTATAGGAGACGACCTTGTTTTTTTCTCCTCCCCTCCATAATCCTTAAAAATATTGAGAACAAAGTCCTTTTATGCGTGTTATTCTATATGTTATTCATAAAAGGTTATTTATTGATCCTGATAATTTCTTAGAAAACCCTTTTATTTGATTAAAGATTTATCTATTTTTGCCGATAATTGATAATGAATTAATATATTAAAGAGAATATATGGACAATAGTAAAATTGTAGGAGAGAAGATTAAAGCACTTCGTGAATCAAAAGAAATAAGTATTGAAGACTTGGCTGAACGTTCTGGTTTAGCGGTTGAGCAAATTGAACGTATTGAAAATAATATAGATATACCTTCTTTGGCGCCACTGATTAAAATCGCACGTGTGCTGGGAGTACGTTTAGGTACCTTCCTTGATGATATGACAGATGAAGGACCAGTGCTTTGTCGCAAGAAAGAGGCTTCTGATACCATTAGCTTCTCTAACAATGCTGTTCGTTCCCGCAAACATATGGAATACCATTCTCTTTCAAAATCGAAAGCAGATCGCCATATGGAACCTTTCATTATTGATGTTGCCGAAAGTTCGGATAATGAATTTATTCTTTCTTCTCACGAAGGTGAAGAATTTATTATGGTTATGGAAGGAACCATGGAAATTAACTATGGAAAGAACACTTATGTACTTGAAGAAGGAGATAGTATTTATTATGATTCTATTGTTCCTCACCATGTGCATGCTTTTGAAGGACAAGCTGCTAAAATATTAGCCGTAATCTATACTCCCATTTAATACATAATACACATCTATGCAGTTATTTGACAGAACCTTGGGGCAGTGGCTGGAGCACTGGGCTGAGGTAACTCCCGATAAGGAATACATTGTTTATTCCGACAGAAACTTACGCTTTACCTGGAAGCAATTTAATGATCGTGTTGATGAAATGGCAAAGGGGCTTCTTTCTATTGGCGTAACCAAAGGTTCGCATGTAGGAATCTGGGCAACTAATGTGCCCGACTGGCTTACATATCTTTATGCCTGTGCCAAGATTGGTGCCATATATGTTACGGTTAATACCAATTATAAGCTGTCTGAGTTGGAATATCTTTGCAAAAATTCAGATATGCACACATTATGCATTACCAACGGCGACAGAGATAGCGACTTTGTGGATATGGTCTATAAAATGTTGCCTGAACTAAAAACTTGCCAACGTGGACATCTGGAGAGCAAACATTTTCCTGAAATGAAGAATGTGATTTACATAGGTCAGGAAAAGTTGCGCGGAATGTATAATTCACAAGAAATACTTCTTCTTGGACGTAATATGGACAACAGCGGTCTGGATGAAGCTAAAAAGCAGGTAAATTGTCATGATGTTGTAAATATGCAGTATACCTCCGGTACTACTGGTTTCCCAAAAGGGGTTATGCTTTCTCATCATAATATTGCAAACAATGGCTATCTAACCGGCGAACACATGAAGTTTACGGCCGATGATAAGCTTTGTTGTTGTGTACCTCTGTTTCACTGTTTTGGGGTAGTACTTGCATCTATGAATGTGTTAACACATGGATGTACACAAGTAATGGTAGAGCGTTTTGATCCGTTGGTTGTACTTGCTTCTATTCATAAAGAAAGGTGTACTGCTGTTTACGGTGTACCAACAATGTTCATTGCCGAACTCCATCATCCAATGTTCGATATGTTCGATCTTACTTCGCTTCGTACAGGTATTATGGCCGGATCACTCTGTCCTGTGGAACTAATGAAGCAGGTGCAAGAGAAAATGTATATGAAGGTTACCAGCGTTTACGGTCTTACAGAAACGTCGCCCGGTATGACTCAAACCCGAATAGACGATTCCTTTGAAGCCAGATGCAACACAGTGGGTTATGAGTTCGAATTTACTGAAGTAAAAGTTCTCGATCCGGAAACAGGTGAAGAGTGCCCAGTTGGCGTTCAGGGTGAAATGTGCAACCGTGGTTATAATACCATGAAAGGTTATTATAAGAATCCAGAAGCAACTGCTGAGGTTATAGATAAGAATGGATTTCTTCATTCAGGAGATCTTGGAATAAAAGACGAGGATGGTAATTACCGTATTACAGGTCGTATTAAGGATATGATTATTCGTGGAGGAGAAAATATTTATCCTCGTGAAATAGAAGAGTTCTTATATAAACTTCCAGGAGTGAAAGATGTACAGGTTGCCGGAGTACCATCTGAAAAGTATGGTGAAGAGGTAGGTGCATTTATTATTCTTCACGAAGGTGTTGATATGCAGACATCTGATGTTCGTGAATATTGCAAGGATAAAATATCAAGATATAAGATACCTAAATATGTATTCTTTATCAACGAATTCCCAATGACGGGAAGTGGTAAGATTCAGAAGTTTAAGCTGAAAGAAATGAGCTTAAAGCTTTGTGAAGAACAAGGAATTCAAATTATCTAATAGTTAGAACATAGCTTTTTTGTCCCGGCCAATAACATACGTTTTTGGTCGGGACTTCTTTTTTCTTAGCCTTTGATATTCTCTTTTTTGCTAAAAGGAAATAAAAGAAAGTATAAAGAGGTGAGTATCATACTTAAAAAATCCGAATACCTTTGTTGCACTATTTAGAAAACCTTATCTTTGCCAAATTAATTTAATAAACTAATTATATTTTAGTATGTCTACAAAATTATTCTCTGAACTGCCTTATAAAGTGGCAGACATTACGCTTGCAGACTTTGGTCGCAAGGAACTCGATTTGGCAGAACAAGAAATGCCCGGGCTTATGGCTCTTCGCGAAAAGTATGGAGAATCTAAACCTCTGAAAGGTGCTCGTATTATGGGCTCGCTTCACATGACTATCCAGACTGCAGTGTTAATTGAAACATTAGTTGCTTTGGGTGCAGATGTTCGTTGGTGCTCATGTAATATATATTCTACACAAGATCATGCAGCTGCTGCTATTGCTGCTGCCGGAGTTCCTGTTTTTGCATGGAAAGGTGAAACTTTGGAAGAATATTGGTGGTGTACACTTCAGGCTTTAACATTCCCAGGTCACCAGGGACCTACAGTGATTGTTGACGATGGCGGTGATGCTACCATGATGATTCATTGTGGATATGACGCAGAAAAAGATGCTTCTTTCCTTGATAACGAAGTTAGCGCTGAAGATGAAAAGCAATTATATGCTATTCTGAAGAATGTTTTGAAGGAAGATAATGGTATTTGGGGACGTATGGTACCTGAAATCCGTGGTGTTTCTGAAGAAACTACAACTGGTGTTCACCGTTTGTATCAAATGAAGGAAGAAGGAAAGCTTCTGTTCCCTGCATTTAACGTAAACGACTCTGTTACTAAATCTAAGTTCGATAACCTATATGGTTGCCGCGAATCTTTGGCCGATGGTATCAAACGCGCTACAGATGTAATGATTGCCGGTAAGGTAGTTGTTGTTTGTGGCTACGGTGATGTTGGTAAAGGATGTTCTCACTCAATGCGTTCTTACGGAGCAAGAGTGCTGGTTACTGAAATTGACCCTATCTGTGCTCTTCAGGCTGCAATGGAAGGTTTCGAAGTAGTAACTATGGAAGAAGCTGCAAGCCAAGGAAATATTTTTGTTACTACTACCGGTAATATTGATATCATTCGTATCGACCATATTGAAAAGATGAAAGATCAGGCTATCATCTGTAACATTGGTCACTTCGACAATGAAATTCAGGTTGAGAAATTAAAGAACTACCCAGGAATCGAATGTCGCAACATCAAACCACAGGTAGATCAGTATTTCTTCCCAGATGGGCACTCTATTCTTCTTCTTGCTGACGGTCGTTTGGTTAACCTTGGTTGTGCTACAGGTCACCCATCATTCGTAATGAGTAACTCATTTACAAACCAGACATTGGCTCAGATTGAATTGTTCAAGAAAAAATATGAGATTGATGTTTATCGTTTACCTAAGCATTTGGACGAAGAAGTTGCTCGCCTTCACCTGGAAAAGATTGGTGTGAAATTAACCAAGCTTACTCCGGAACAAGCTGCTTATATCGGAGTATCTCCTGATGGACCTTATAAAGCAGAACATTACAGATATTAATCCATAAAAATAAATTGTGAGTAGAAAGTTCAACTATTAAAGATTATGATGAAGAAATCATTGCCGGATATTATTGCGATAATAGCATTTGTTGTTATATCGGTTGCTTATTTCTTTCCTGCTATAACTGAGGGAAGAGTTCTTGCCCAACATGATTCTGTTGCAAGTATCGGACTGGGGCAGGAGTCGAAAGAATTCACCGAGAAAACGGGAGAGAAAACCAGGTGGACTAATGCAATATTTGGTGGCATGCCTACTTATCAGATCTCGCCAACTTATGATTCTACCAATGTAGTAAGAGGTGTCGAAAATGTTTATAAACTGTTTTTGCCCGATTATGTTTATATGGTATTTATCATGTTGCTTGGCTTCTATATCCTTATGCGGGCATTCGACTTTTCAGTCTATCTGTCCGTATTGGGAGCAATAGTATGGGCTTTCTCTTCTTACTTCTTTATTATTATAGGTGCAGGTCACATTTGGAAATTTGTAACTCTGGCTTATATTCCGCCAACAATAGCAGGTATTGTGCTGGCATACCGTAAGAAGTACCTGATTGGTGGTGTGCTAACCGCTTTCTTTATTGCGCTGCAGATTCTTTCTAACCACGTACAAATGACCTACTATTTTCTGTTCGTCATTCTGTTTATGGTTATTGCTTATTTTGTTGAGGCTTACAAAAATAAAGAGCTGCCACATTTCTTTAAAGCAAGTGGTGTATTGGTTATCGCTGCCTTAGTGGGTGTATCAGTAAATATCTCTAATCTGTACCATACATATAAGTATAGCAAAGATACCATGCGCGGTAAGTCCGAATTGGTGAAACAAAACTCAGCCAACCAGACTAACAGCGGATTGGAACGCGATTATATTGTTCAGTGGAGTTATGGTATAGGAGAAACATTCTCTTTACTAGTTCCTGATGTTAAAGGTGGAGCTTCTGTTCCTTTGGCTAACAATGAATCTGCAATGAAGAAAGCAGATCCTACTTATGCTCAGCTTTACGCTCAGATAGGACAATATTGGGGAGAACAACCGGGAACTTCAGGTCCTGTTTATGTAGGGGCATTTGTACTGACACTCTTTATACTTGGACTTTTCATTGTAAAAACTCCTGTAAAATGGGCATTGCTTGCTGCTACAGTATTGTCAATACTCCTTTCCTGGGGAAAGAACTTTATGGGCTTTACCGATTTCTTCCTCGATTACATTCCAATGTATTCCAAGTTCAGGGCAGTATCTTCTATTCTTGTTATAGCAGAGTTTACTATTCCATTACTGGCTATACTTGCATTAAAGGAGATTGTTGAAAAGCCGGAGATTCTGAAACAGAATCTAAAGCAATTCTATATCAGCTTAGGATTAACAGGAGGTATTGCTTTACTGTTTGCCTTAGCTCCAACGCTCTTCTTCCCTTCTTATATTTCATCAGGGGAGATGCAAGCTTTGCAAAACGGTATTCCGGCAGAACAGTTATCGCCTATAGTTGCAAACCTTACCCAGATTCGCCAAAGCATCTTCACTTCAGATGCATGGAGAAGCGTTATTATAATCTTGATTGGTGCTGCATTAATCCTAGCATACAATGCAGGTAAGCTAAAAGCAAACCTGATGGTTCTGGCTCTTACAGTTCTCTGTTTAGGAGATATGTGGAGTGTGAACAAGCGTTATTTGAAAGATTCTGATTTTGTTGAACCGGAACAGAGAATGGTTTCTGTTCAGAAAACTCAGACAGATGAGTATATTCTTCGTGATAAGAGTCTGGATTACCGCGTTCTTAACTTTGCAGTAAGCACTTTCAATGATAACAATACATCTTACTGGCATAAGAGTGTGGGTGGTTATCATCCGGCTAAGCTAAGACGTTATCAGGAGATGATTGACCATCATATTTCAAAAGAGATGGCATATCTACAACATCAGATTCCTGCAGTTCAGGGGGATATGACAAAGATAAACTCTGATTCAATCAGTGTAATAAATATGCTGAATACTAAATACTTTATCTTCCCAACAGGTAACAGTCAAACAGCGCCACTTCAGAACCCGTATGCTTATGGCAATGCATGGTTTGTTGAAAATGTGAAGTACGTACAGAATGCAAACGAGGAAATTGATGCTTTGAATACAACAGTACCTACAAAAACGGCAGTTGTGTCTAATGACTTCAAACAAGTATTTAATGGTGTTCAAACAGCATTTAAAGATTCTTTGTCCACTGTTAAACTAACCTCTTATGCACCGAACGCACTGACGTATGAAACTTCTTCATCTAAGGACGGAGTAGTTGTCTTCTCTGAAATCTATTATCCGGGATGGCAGGCTTATCTTGACGGACAAGCAGTAGATCATGGTCGTGCCGACTATATTCTTCGAGCTATGAAGGTTCCAGCAGGTAAGCATAAGATTGAATTCAAGTTCGATCCTCAGTCTATTCACACAACCGAGAATATTGCTTATGTTGCTTTAGGAGTATTGATACTTGGTGCAATAGGAGTGATTGTAATTGAAGTAAGAAAGAAGAAACAGTAATATTACTGATAAGAAATAAGAATCGCCGGTTAAGTATATTTTAGTGCTTAACCGGCGATTCTGTTATTTAGGCATTACCAAAATATACATTTCAATAGAATTACATGTCTTCGAGAGTCAGGCAAGCAGTCTCTATTTCATATTTAAAAAATAATCTCGTGCGTAGTGTTTCAATCTTTTGTTGAAATAGTTCTGGCTTGAAGTTCTTGCGTTGACGTTTTACTTCGGCAATAAAGACTTTGGATGATTCTGCTGAAATTGCAATGATATCTATTTCATTCTGATCCACATTCTTTCCTTTAGAGGTTTCCCACCAGGAACCTATGTTTTTATAAATCTGTTTTTCTCTGAGTTGTTCACGAAAGTACCGTTCCAATGTCGAACCGGAATAGGTTGGATAATCAGCTTTTACGATTTCGGCAAGTTTTGTGAATAATCCAGCTTGTACAAAATCCTGATGTTTCACAATGTATCTGAACCAGAAACGCAAAAAGTTATCAGTAATTTCATATCGTACATTTTGAGTTCCTTCTTTAGCTAATATAGGCCTTTTCTTAGAAATCACTTCATAATCCTCTTCCAGGCGTTGCAATAACCCCCCCACACTTGCATTGCCTATAAATTCAGATATTCCGGAAGCAGTGTTATTCCCAGAAGCAATGGCTGAAAGAATGGCATAATAATTACCATATTTTTTCCCAAATTCCTGAATGAGCAAAACGTTTCCTTCTTCAAGAAAAATAGAATTTTCTTGTATAACGGAATCGATCATTTTTTTCATTGTGAAACATCCCTTATCCAGTAGAAGCTCAATATATTTTGGAACTCCACCAGTGAGTGTATAAAGAGCTAAAAGATCATCATTCGTATAGTTTGGATGATAATCGGATAATATTTGTTTGAGAACTGTGGTAGTAAACGGTTTTAATTTGATAATACTATCGCAACGTCCATACAAAGGCTCTTTATAGTCCATAAATATTTTGTGCATAAGTGTATAGACTGAACCGCTTGCGATCCAATTAACGTGAGTTGTATCTTTGTATCTATCCCAAATATCTTGTATTCCACTATATATAGATGGGTTTATGTAAAAAAACTCTTGAAATTCATCTATGACTAAATTAAACGATAGGTTTTTACCAATAGTCATTAAAGATTCAAAAAGACTCACAAAAGAGGTAACCTCAGATGATACGTATGTATTTAATGAGTGACTTACCGTTTCTGCAAACTGTGAGCATAATGTAGCCTCATTACTTCTGCGAACAAATAGATATACAGTAGGAGTTTTTTCACAACTCTTTAAAATCAGCTTTGTCTTGCCGATACGTCTGCGTCCGGTCAAAGCAGTCATTTGAGAATGATTGTTGAATGCAACATCTCTTGTCTGAAGCAATAACTCTAATTCTTTTTCTCGATTATAAAATTTCATAAGGCTTATTTATTTTATCGCCACCGTTATTTTCGCGGCGGCGAAATTTAATACAAATATAGATGTTTCTAAATAAACAATGAAATTTCGCAATGGTTATTTTCGCCACTGCGAAATTATGCTATTTAAAAGTATATTCTTAGGAATTTATTTAACCAACTCAAGAAGTAATATGTTGCCATATTGGGAAGCCTTAATTTGCCAAATCGGGAAAAGAAATAATGCCAAACTCGGAAATATGTATTTTATTTATGATTGACAGAATATTCTTATTTATTAAAAATCGCCGATTAAGTCTATTTTAGTGCTTAACCGGCGATTTTGTTTATTGCGTATTAATGCTTATTTGTATCTGTATTGTAAAAATATAAATGCAGCTTAAGATCAATAGTTTTTATCTTCTTTTTTCATTAACTATTATACAAAAGATTGAAACAACTTTTAAGAGCCAATATTTAAGAACTAACAAAATATCTTTGCTATGGCTTACAAGTCTATCGCATCATTTTTTTATTATATACAACATAAGAACGATGCATGCTCTTTATATCAGTCGTTATCTCAAAAGGATTAATAATATCTTCACCTATCGCAGCTGCAAATTCGAAGCAAATTTCATCAATAAACTCATCCTCAACTTCCGTTCTTTTATCAAGAATTATCTTCACTTGTATAATGTTGCCTTTAAGAATATCAAATGAAATATTTATAAAATGATCATTAATATTTCGCAAAATGTAATCACACAAACCGCATTTAAGTATTTTTGCATTGTAATTATTCATAATGTTTCAGCTTTTGAATATAGGTTATGTGTTAACCATGTGTAATAAATTGGCAGAAACTCTCCGGGATTTTCATTAAATTGCTTTTTTGAAAGAAAAATTGTCTTTATTGATATAGTATAATCACTTAAATATATATGCATTTTATCAATAATGTTTTCATCTAAAGAGGTGTCCTCTAACAAAACTATTTGGAGCAATAAGCCGTTACCGCTTAAAGAATAGCTTATATCAAGAATATTCTCAGTCATTTGCAATAGAAAAACATCTATTAAAGCGCATTTAATATCAATAAATTCTCTAAAATTTTCCATAAACAATTATTTAGCTTTCCATAATGGAGTTTGGTATTATCAACTTAAAATTGACATTAAGTTACTCCATATCTAATTCAGGTTATACTAAGAACAGAATTGCATTTCACTTAAAATGTACTAGGCAAAGCCAACAACTGATATTGTATTGTCTTAGCTAAACGATAATGACCTAAAGCATTTGGATGCAGACGATCGGTTTTGCTGTCATGAAAATACGGAACGTTGGAATCGTTTAATGGATATAACCCGCTTATAGAATGCAAATCAATTAGCGGAACCGCCCAATAATCGCTAGCTTGTTTTAAAACCTCTATATACGAATCAATGTATAGGCCGAGATCATTTGCATAGTTCTCATCAGGTTGCACATTCTTTTGGCTGAATGTAGCGAAAGCTCTATGAATCGGTGTCATAATAACAATCTGTTTATTGCCATAATGCGTTTTTAGAAATGACATTACTTTGTTAATCCGGCCACAGAAAGTTGAGTCGCATAATATAGGTTCGCGATGCTTGCGTGTTACTGTTTGTCCGTTGAAATTAGTCTTTTGAGTTGTTTCAGTAAAGAACTTACCCAGCGGAGTATTGTGGTTATAATCATTTGTACCTGCCCAAATAAAAATGGCATCAATAGAATCTGCTTTCTCGCTGTATAACTTATTCGCCATTTTATATATACCATCCCATTGGTAGCCACTCTTTGCATATACACAATAATCAGTACCCATAAGTTCTTTCAGATACTGCCAGTACCATACGGATGTGGCATTATTGCCGGGATCGGTCATTGAATCGCCTAGGAATGCTATTTTTTGGCCCTGCCATTGTGTGTTAAGTGTCTTTTCGTTTTCTTTGATAGTCACCTTTCCCATGACCGATTGTCCATTCTGGGCATTAACTAAAGCTTGTGCCAAGTTTAGTACAACCAGCAATAATGTAATTACATGCTTCTTCATAATATTTTATTTATTGATAAACAGTGTTGTTTTTGTATTTTCATTCATTATTCGCCTAATGAAGTCTTTCATCACGTATAAACCAGACAAACTTAGTGTATATTTTCGATTAATTGTTGCCACAGAATAAGAAATTGTTCAGGCTTTGCATGGTTTATAAACTGTGAAGCCAATATTTATATAAAAATGAATATTGATAATCAATACTTTATAAATATTAGGTGTCAGATCCTATGTTTGCAATAAATATGCTGGAGTGAAAAAATAAGAAGCATAAGCTAAGAGTATTTTTTATATTTGAGGTACCAAACTTAAACATTCAAATATTCAAAGCTTATGCGTACACAAAGTAACAAAGTAAATTTCAATGGAGAAAATATTT
>Ga0183101_1000138_pt1 | contig 145438 bp, 122 predicted proteins | sample Biomet3_FD_127790 | JGI IMG/M metagenome (GOLD analysis project Ga0183101, IMG submission 127790) | Microbial communities from bioreactor (seeded with sewage sludge) at LBNL, California, USA - Biofuel metagenome 3 | ecosystem: Engineered > Bioreactor > Anaerobic > Unclassified ... | reverse complement strand
TTTTAATATAAATAATTTATAATTCGTTAATTATTTGCATTAAAAATTAACAATTTACTAATTTTATTTATTATAACACCTTAGTTATAATAAATCAAATTAGTAAGAATATGTTTGTGTAATTATATATTTTTTCATAATAAAAAACCCATGATAATTAATCATAGGTTTTTTGTAATCAGATTTTATACTATAACTACCCACTCTCATACTCCCATATGATTCAAGTTTTACTTCATTATATACTCATTTTTTCTACACGGCCAAATTTACTTGCTATCCAGCTTTTACCTTCAACTATCCTTGTTATCATCATTGCACATACTGTATTTCCTGTGGAATTAAGCAATGTAGCAGGCGCATCTATTATTGTACTTATAACAGCTATTATTGGCAAAACTTCAGGCGGAAAACCATAGACACTTATGATTAACATCTCTCCAATCATTCCTCCACCAGGTATAGCCCCCATTACTGCACCTACTAAGTATGATATACATATTATACCGATTATAACTTTAAAACTATAAATATCTTTACCAAATAAGCCTAATAGAAAAGTAATTTTTAAAACTCCTCCAATTACAGATCCATCCTTATGAGTATTAGCTCCAAGTGGAATAACTGTTTCTGCTATATCCTTTGTTACTCCCATATTTTTTACACATTCCAGATTAATTGGAATACATGCAGCACTTGAGCAAGTAGCAATAGCTGTTATTGATGGTGCAGCCACGTTCTTCCAAAATGCTCTAATACCTGATTTCCCTCCAGATAAAAATGCATAAAAAGTGAATATTCCAAAGTAGTAAATAACCGTAACAACTAGATAAAGAATAAATACCCTGAGATATCCTTCAAGTATTTGAGATCCTAACTGCCCAATTACTGCTGCAAAATAACAACCTAAACCTATAGGTGCATAATACATTATTATTTTTACCATATTCATCATTACAGTTGTACCTGCATCTAGAAGCTTAGCAACTGATTTTCCCTTTTCTCCAGCAATAATTGTTGAAATTCCAAACATTACTGAGAATATAATGATTTGTAACATGCTTTTTCTAGAGAATAGCATTGAAAAATCAGACACTGTAAAAGTGTTTACTAGCTGCTGCAACAATCCAACTTGTTCATTCTTTTGTCCACTGCTGCCCCCTTGTATTACCTTTTGTATAGTTCCATGGTCTACACCTTTAGTTGGATCTACAATTATAGCACCTATAAGACCTATTATTGCTGCTATAATTGCAGTAACAGTAAACACTAGAACTAGGCTGATCAAAATCTTCCCTAGTCTTTTCATGCTGCCCATATTTGCTATAGCTGAAGCAACACTAAAGAAAACAAGTGGTACAATTATTGTAAACATTAGATTTAAAAACAGATCACCTAAGGGTTGAAGCACAACTGCCTTTGGTCCCATGATAGTTCCTGCTATTCCCCCTATAATTATGGAACCCAATAGTATAATAGAAGACTTATATCCTTTTAATAAGTTCATTTTGGTCACTCCTCTTATAAATTTCTATAAAGTTTTCCTCCTACTTATAGTAATAATCCTGATCTTAATAACTATTATGTAGGATATAGCATATAATACCTAATATCTATTATATGCTTAACTTTTACAATCTTTATTGCTAATAGTGCTTGAAATATTGTAAAAACTGCTATAACATATTCATTAAGTGACAATAAGAATCAGATGAGGTCCCAATCCCAACTTCTTCTTATCCTCACTAAATAGTTGGATAAAATAGAATTCGGTGGTGATATGAATGTATGATGAAAGTAGTGAATTGAAAATTAAAAGAGGCTATCTTAATGGTGATTTTGAATTTTTTCATATAACAGATAAAAAAAGCATGGAATTCGAATTTCATTATCATGATTTTAATAAGATAATTGTTTTCATATCTGGAAACGTAACTTATTTAATAGAAGGAAAGTCCTATAAACTAAAGCCCTGGGACTTACTTTTTGTGAATGGCAATGACGTTCATAAAGTTATAGTAAGTCCTGGTGAACCCTATGAAAGAATAGTTATTTGGGTAAATCAAAGATTCTTAGAATTGCATACTAATGACAGTAATCTGCTTACCTGTTTTGAGCTTTCTTCAAAGCACAAAATTAACCTACTTCGTTCAAATGCTGAAGAAATCAAAATCATAAAAAATACTTTATTTCTTCTTAAAGATGCTATTAAAGATAAAAATTTTGGGAATATTGTATTAAAAAATTCTCTATTCCTTCAACTTATGGTTTATTTTAATAGGCTTTACCTAGGAACTGAGATTAATGTGGAAGAAAAGGACATTGAATATGACGAAAGGATAGTCCATATACTGGATTATATTAATAAAAACCTTAATGAGAATCTTTCCATAGAAAATATAGCCTTGAAGTTTTATATGAACAAGTTTTACCTTATGCATAAATTCAAAGCTCAAACTGGTTATACAATCCACAGCTATATACAACAAAAACGATTAATACTTGCAGCCTCACTTATAAAGAAGGGCAAGCAAATAACAGAAGTTTATTTAGAATGTGGTTTTGGAGATTATTCAAGCTTCGTAAGGGCCTTTAAGAAAGAATTTGAACTTTCTCCTAAAAAATACTATAAAGCCATGATAGAACTTGAAAACTCCTATACTCATAACTTACACACATAGAGTAGAAAGAGTTTTTGTTTCTTTAAATAAAGGCATGAGGAATCATACCTTTATTGCATAAAAAATATTTAATGAAGATTACTTATATTCCTTAATTTCGTCTAAATAAAACTTTGCTGATTCCCTAATATGCCTTCTTTCTTCCTCTGTAAGTTCACGGACAACTTTAGCTGGCGAACCCATGCATAGGACACCTGAAGGTATTTTTTTATTTGAGGTTACAAGGCTTCCTGCTCCTATTATAGTTTCTTCCCCTATTTCTGCATTATTTAAAATTGTAGCTCCCATACCTATTAAAGTATTAGATCCAATTTTACATCCATGTATAATTGCATTATGCCCTACTGTTACATATTCACCTATTTCCACAGACTCTGTATGCCCTACATGCACAGTACAATTATCTTGAATATTAGACCCCTTTCCTATATGAATAGAATTACAATCTCCTCTAAGTACAGCACCAAACCAAATGCTGCAATCCTCTTCTAAAGTTACTCTGCCTATAATATCTGCACTTTCTGCCACAAAACAACTTTCATGTATCATTGGTGCATTATCTTTGTAATTACGAATCACGTGGTCAACTCCTTAAGAATATATTTTACTATTCTTTTAAATTATAACTTATTATTCTACAAAATAAAATAAACCTTCACATTACATAATTATTAAACAGCTATATTTAGTATCAAGTTACAATATAGTTCATATCATATAATATAGTATAGTATTTTTTCTGAGAGGAGTTAAAATGCATAGAGAGATATATGAACGATATATCAAAAATTTTGATGTCAATCTCCTAGATTGTAAACTTCTTGGTAAAGGCAATAACGGGGTTGTTTATTTGTTGCCTGATGGTAAGGTAATTAAAATTTGTTTTGAGGTCAAGAGCTGTATGAAAGAATATTTTATCTTAAACAAAATAAACAACAACAAATACTTCCCAAGAGTATATGGTATGTCAGGAAACTATATGATAAGGGACTATGTTGATGGCGTAATTCTTAAAGATTATATAAAACATAAAGGTTTAAATAGGGATTTAGCAATAAAGATTTTAGACTTATTCGAGGAATTTAAAAAACTTCATTTTCTAAAGGAAGATCTACGTTGTAAAGATATATTAATTCAACCAGATGGATCTTTAATGGTAATAGATCCTAAAAAATTTTACTCAAAAAAAAGAGATTTTCCTCGTCACCTATCTAAGGGTTTGTACAAACTTGGCGTGCTTGATTATTTTATGTCAGTAGCTAAAGAAGAAAGACCAAAGTTTTATAATCAGTGGCACAAAAAAATTGATGTATATATAATTGAACTAAAGAAATATAATAGATAAAGCTTAATAAGCTGTACATTGACTTTATTATTATTATATATTACATTGATAATATCAATTTTTTGTTGAACTAAGAGAAAGCGGTGTATTTATGTTTCAATTAATCCCTATGAATATAAAAAACAATACTAAATTAACAAGTTCATTAAAACCAAAAGTAAATATAAAAGGTATGATCAAACCATATTTCTATACTATTAACTTTGCTTTAGATGAAGAAAATCTATGTAAAATGGAAATGAAAGTTCTTTTCAACAAGGTACCATATAAAAAGCACTTTTTTTCTTATCATTATATTAATCCATCCAGAAGTCCTTTCATAAAAGAATGTATATCAATAATGTACACTGGAAATACACTAGAGGATATAGTCAGCCAAATTAAGACTAATAATCTATACTTTGAAAAATTTAAAGTTTCCTATGTGAATTATGGTGATGAAAGTCTCCACTTAGATGAAAGAAGAAAGATTGAATATTTAATTGGAATGAGTATAAATGGAGAAGCAGAAATGCGTTGTCCAGAGTTATTTTTAGGCATAACAAAGGTTCGTGATAAATGGATATTTGGTCAATATGAAATGAATGAATCTAAATTGCATTTGCATATTAAGAAACCTTATTCATATTCTAATTCACTTAATGTAAAAGTTTCAAGGGCAATCGTAAATATCGCAGTAGCAAATGATTTAAACTGTAAAGTTGTGGATCCATGCTGCGGTATTGGAACAGTACTTGTTGAAGCATTGTCACAGGGTATTGATATTAAAGGATATGAGATAAATCCTATGATTGCTGAAAATGCGAAGAAAAATCTTCAATATTTTGGATATGAAAACATTATAACTACAGGGGATATGACTACAATAAAGGACAAGTTCGATGTAGCAATTGTAGACCTTCCATATGGCTTATTTTCCTCAACTACCCTTAAAGAACAGGTAGATATTATGAGTAGCGCTCGCAGAATATCAAAAAGATTAGTTATTCTTACTTTTGAAGACATGGATAAGCATCTTCTTTCATCTGGTTTTAATATTGTTGACAGATGTGATGTTTCAAAAGGCAAATTTAAAAGATTTGTAACTATATGTGAGTAATTAGAATTACATAGTTTAAAATCTTAAATATAGCAGGTCCCTAATGGAAATTATATATTCTATTAGAGACCTGCTATTATTTTCTAATATGCCTATTTTAGTATCTTTTATCCGATAACTACCTAGTTCTAAGCTTTTTAAACTTAATAATACTTTATTCTTCCTTTTTTATACATATAATTGAAATTAATATCACCATTAGATAAATAATGATATTAATTTTATATTAAAACATTTATATTTTGATGTTTTTATTTAATAAAGCCTTAATAAAATTAAAGATTAATCGATAATTATTAATGTATAAGTATTGCACAATAATATAATCTATTTATCAGGAGGTTCCAAAGGTGAAGAAAACTATTAAAATAAAAACAACAATTAAATTTAAATTAATATTAATGTTTACTTTATTAATCCTTATTCCATTATCCATTTTAGGTGCGGCTTCCTACTATAAGTCCACTAAACTTCTAAAGCAGTCTCTTAATGAGTCTTCTTTTGAACTTACTAAGCAGATTAATTCATCTATACAGTATTATACGTCTGCTTATGAAGAAAGTATTCTCCAGATGTCCAAGGACCCTAATGTACAGCAAATAATGACACATTCTGACTCTACACCATGGATGGTAAATGGTTTTAAAGCATTTGCAGAGTCACATAATGGAGTTCAATCTATTTATATAGGCACTGTGGATAAAAAATTCACTATATATCCAGCCCAAAAAATGCCTGAAAATTATGATCCTACATCAAGAGTTTGGTATAAAGAAGCTTTGGCAAAAAATGCTACCATATGGACTGCACCTTATATAGATGCAGCCACCCAAAAGTTAACAATATCCGTTGCAACTCCAGTTTATAATACTTTTAATAAAAACGAACTTATAGGAGTAATATCTATAGACTTGAGCTTAGATGCTTTAAGTAATAAAATAAACTCTATTAAAGTTGGACAAAAGGGTTATGCAGTAATATTAGATTCATCAAATAATATAATAACTGAAAAAGATAAATCACAGATAGGCAAACCATTAACAATACCTGAAATTACAAAAGCCATTAGTGTAAATAAGGAAGGCTATGTAGAGTATACTCAAAATGAAGATGGAGTTAACCAAAAAAAATTAGCTGCATTTTCTAAAGTACACAACCTTAATTGGACTATATTAGTTTCAACCTATGAAGACGAAATCTCTAGTAAAACCAGTACTATGCTTTCCAATACTTTACTCATTGGAGTAGCTTTACTAGTTGTAGCAATCTTAATAGCATTATGGTTCTCAAATGCCTTAACCAAAACTATAAGGATACTTTTAAGTAATATAAATAAGATTAAAGAAGGAGATTTAACTGTTCGTTTTATAGATAAACCTGAAGATGAGCTTGGTGAGCTTTCTAAGGGAATAAATTCCATGGTTGAATCAATAGGAGGACTTATTAAGAACATACAGGTGGTGTCAAATGAAGTAAGTATGTCTTCTGAAACTCTGGCAGCTACTGCTGAAGAAACAACCAGTTCAGCAGAAAGTGTAACAAATGCTGTTGAGGAAATAGCAACAGGTGCATCAGAACAAGCTAATGATGCTGAAAGAAGCGCTTCTCTTGCTTTAGAACTTTCAAATAAGATTAACGTACTTGATGACAACACAAATAAAGTTTTAAAAGCTACAGAAGATGTAGCTGAAATAAACCAGAAAGGTGTAAAAGTTGTAGAAGAACTGCAGAATAAGAATAAACAAAATGAATCTTCTATCGAAAAAATAGAAGAAGCAATAATTGACCTAGACAATAAAGCAAAAAATATAACCAATATTTTAGAAACTATATCCTCAATCTCAGAACAAACTAATTTACTAGCTCTTAACGCATCTATAGAAGCAGCAAGAGCAGGTGAAGCCGGCAAGGGATTTGCAGTAGTAGCAGATGAAATAAGAAAACTTGCAGAGGGCTCTAACGATGCCGTAAAAGAGATAAATGGAATAGTTATGTCAATTCAAAATCAAAGCAGTAATACAGTACAAATAATGAGTGAAGTAAAACAGATTTCCAGCGAACAAACTCACTCTGTTAAGGAAGTTAACAATTCCTTTGAATATATATATAACTCCATAGAATCTATTACAGAAAACATTAAATCTGTTGGTAGTTTTGTGAATCGAATAAACAGAGATAAAGAATCCATTATTGAAGCAATCCACAATATATCTTCTGTATCAGAGGAAACTGCTGCAGCTTCTGAAGAGGTAACTGCTTCCATGCAGCAACAGCTAGCTGCTATACAGCAGGTATCAGCTTCAGCAGAAAAACTTAGTCAACATGCCTTAAATTTAAACAATGAACTAACTAAGTTTAAAGTAGAATAACATAATAGAACCCCTATGTTTTTTTAACATAGGGATTTTATTTTTTCTAAATTGCCATTGCTTTTTGAAGTTCCATTTCTTTTTCAATTGCCATTTCTCTTTTAGGTACCATTCCTCTTTCAAGTGCCTTCACATTCAAATCTATAAACTTTTCCTTTATATTTTCTTTTACAGCTTTAATCCAATCTGCATTTTCAACATTCAAAGCTTTTAATAATCCACCAAGCATAACTATATTCTGTGCTTTTATATTTCCTAATTGTAAAGCTTCTTCTGCTGCATTAATAACAGTTACATTTTTAAATACTTTTTTAATTTTGTCAATTACATTCTCTGGATACTGTTCTTTTCCTGAAAGCACAGTTGCTGAAGGAATTGCATAGTCATTAACAACTATCTTTCCATCTGGTTTTAAATATTCTATCCATCTTAATGCTTCTATTCTTTCAAAAGCTACAATTAAGTCCGCTTGACCCTTTCCTATAATAGGAGAATATACTTTTTCACCGTATCTAACTTGTGTTGTAACACTTCCTCCTCTTTGAGCCATTCCATGAACTTCTGACATTTTTACGTCATATCCGGCATCTATTAATCCACTAGAAAGTATTTTTGAGGCTAATATAATGCCTTGTCCTCCGACCCCTACTAAAAGAACGTTTTTCACTTCCATCATTACTATTCACCAACCCTTTCTATTGCTTCAAATGGACATACTTGTGCACATACAGAACATCCCACACACATAGTTTTATCTATACTTGAAAACTCTTTCATTGCTATAGCTGGACATCCAGTTTTTATACACTTCTTACACTTCTTACACTTATTTTCATTTACCTTATAGGTTTTAACACTACAATCAAATTGTCTCTTATCTTCTACAGTTAATGTCTTAAGAACGCATGGCCACTTAGTAACAATTACTGTAGGTTCTGTAGAATCTAATGCTTCGCTTACTGCTTCATCTGTTTCTTTTAAATTTAATGGATTTACAACCTTTAGGTTCTTTATTCCTATAGCCCTGCAAAGATTTGGTATATCTATAGCCTCAGTCTTTTCTCCCATTAATGTGTAACCTGTTCCTGGATTTTGCTGATGTCCTGTCATTCCTGTTATTCTATTATCTAATATAATAGTAACTGAGTTTCCTTTGTTATATACTACATCTATTAAACTCAAAAGTCCTGAATGAAAGAAAGTTGAGTCCCCTATTACACTTACTACTTTCTTATTTACTCCATTTACATCAAAAGCTTTTTGAGCTCCATGTCCTGAACTTATAGATGATCCCATGCAGATACAAGTATCCATTGCATTTAAAGGTTCTGCTGAACCTAGTGTATAGCAGCCAATATCCCCTGTAATCATTATATTTTTCTTCGTAGATAATGTGTAGAATAAACCTCTATGAGGACATCCTGCACATAGTGTTGGTGGTCTTGATATAAGCTCTTCTTTTAATACTTCTACTGAACTTGCTATTTCAGTTTCAGCTTTCTTTTCTCCTAAAAGAACATTTGCAATTATATCTGGATTTAATTCTCCTATTTTAGGGATCTTATCCTTCCCAATACAAGCTATTCCTCTAGCTTTAATCTGCTCTTCTATATAAGGTTCAAGTTCTTCAATTACATATAACGTTTTCACTTCTTTTGCAAATTGTTCTATTTTTGCAAATGGAAGTGGATGAGTGTATCCTAATTTTAAGTAAGAAGCTTTGTCACCAAAAATTTCTTTAGCATATTGATAAGATATCCCAGAAGTTATGATACCTATTTTCTTGTCTCCCCACTCAATTTTATTTAAAGGAGTGTTATTACTAAACTCTTCTAATTCCTTTAATTTATCTTCAACAACTACATGAAGTTTTTTACCATTAGCTGGAATTGCAACAAACTTAGTTACATTTTTCGAATAAGGCCTTATTTCTACCTTTTCCCTTTGTCCAAACTCAACAATTGCTTTTGAGTGACATATTCTTGTTGATACTCTAAAAAGAACTGGTGTATCAAATTTTTCTGATATTTCAAGTGCTAATTTTATATAATCCTTTGCTTCTTGGCTGTCGCTTGGCTCAACCATAGCTATTTTAGCAAATTTAGCATAGTATCTGTTATCCTGCTCATTTTGTGAAGAATGCATTCCTGGGTCATCTGCACTTACTAATACAAGTCCTCCATTTACCCCTGTGTATCCATAAGTCATAAGAGGGTCTGCAGCTACATTTACACCTACATGCTTCATTGCCGCTAGTGATCTAGCTCCAGCTATAGAAGCTCCGATTGCTACTTCTAAAGCTACCTTTTCATTTGGTGCCCATTCAGAATATATACCCTCATATTCTGACAAGTTTTCAAGTATTTCTGTAGAGGGTGTTCCTGGATAAGCCGAAGCTACTGTACCACCAGCTTCATAAAATCCTCTAGCAATTGCTTCATTACCGGTCATAAGCTTTTTCATTTATATTCCTCCCCATTTTAAAAACATATTTTATTTAGTACCTCATCCTATGCAAAGTTTCAATTTATCCTAAATTATATTCATGGGCCTTTTCGTCCCCTTTTATCACCCTAAGTGCACCAAAAGCAAGAGCTTCTAATTCATTCTCTCCTGGCACTACTTCTACAGGTGCAATAAACTTTACTCTCTTTATTATCCATTCTGTCATCATTTTTGAATAAGCAATTCCTCCAGTAATTATTACCGCATCTACATCACCGTCTACTACTGTTGCTAGTTCAGCTATTCCCTTTGCTACTTGATAAGCCATAGCTTCATAAACTAATTTAGCTTCTTCATCACCATTTTTAATCCTTTTTTCTACTTCAAGTGCACTATTAGTACCCAAATAAGATGCTAATCCGCCTTCTCCTCTAAGTTTCCTTTTTATTGTATTTTTATCCTTTATATAACACATCTCCATTAAACTTCTACAAGGAACTCTACCGGATCTTTCTGGTGAAAATGGTCCTTCATCATCAGAAATAACATCAACCATCTTTCCTTTTTTGTGAACACTTATAGATATGCCACCACCTAGGTGAGCAACAACTAAGTTAGTATCCTTGTAATCTTTGCCTAATTTCTTGGCTACATTTATAGATACGGCCCTCATGTTTAATGCATGAGAAAAGCTCTCTCTTTTTATATCAGCCATTCCTGATATTCTTGCAACATCCTCTAATTCATCTACAGCTACAGAATCATATATAAAGGCTGGTATATCTAAGGGCTTAGCTATTCCATTTGCAATTATGGCTCCTAGATTAGAAGCATGCTCTGACAAAGGTCTTTTAGCTAACCTTTCTACCATAGACTCATTCACTCTGTAAGCCCCTGATTTTACTGGAGGCAACAACCCACCTCTTCCAACTACAGCAGATAATTCTTTAACATCAAAATTCATTTCTTTTAAAAGGCTCATTATAGCCTTATATCTCATTTCATATTGATCTGTAATATTTTTATATTTTGCAATTTCTTCATTGGTATGTTCTATATTTTTCTTAAATAGTTCCTTAGTTTCTTCATAAACAGCTATTTTAGTAGAGGTAGACCCAGGATTTATAGCTAATATTTTATTCATTTTTCCATCTCCTAGCTTATAAGAACTTTTTAAATATTACCTTGTATTTTATATTTAGCAAATATTGTGCCAATAGCAATAAGATAGCTAGCCCTACATTTTCTAAATTTCTTTATTAAAAATACAAATTAAATGGGTTAAACGGTATTGCAAACCAATACCATTTAACCCATTCAACGCACATTCAATATATCATTAATTGGAAACATTAAAAGAATCCTTTATAGTTAATTTTTTTTGAACTTTTTTAGTTCCTGTTATATATTGTGAATATGGTATATAACTAATTAAACTAAAAATTACAGGCGTTATTATTGATGTTATACTCCATGCTAATAACCCTAAAACTAAATAGTCTTGGGTATGGAATTTAAGCCTTATACGGTTAACAACCTCATTTATAACTATTATATGTGCCATATATGATACAAAGGAATAGTCGCCAATAAATTTCATTGTTTTATATACTTTATCATTGCCTATAAAAGTAAGGGATACTATATAGAAAACTAATATAGAAGATATTGTGTATAATAAAGATACGCTCCTTGCAAAACTAACAATTTCAAGTTCGTTTAAATATACATATGTAAATGATATAAAATATATTATTATTATTATTATTTTATATTTTAATACTTTCTCTTTAAAGTATTCATAATTTAGGGCAAAGTAAATACCTATAACAAAATATAAGAACCAGAATAAAAATGATATATTTACAATTCTATTTTGTACTTCTGTTGGAGTTTTAAATATAAATAAACTCAATTTATCTGATATGGTATTTTGATACACAGATACTTGATAATATATAATAACTAGTCCTACAAAAATGCTTGTCTTTATTTTAGTATTCATTAAATATACCTTTTTACCAATCCATAAGATTGCTGGGAAACATAAATATACTCTTAAGATTGTTCCCATGTACCAAAGATGAAATGCGCCATTACCTGCTATAAGTTGGATTATAAAATTTTTAAAACGGTCTGTATTCCCTAATTTATACATATTAATTGCTGACCATATTATATAGGGTATAAGTACATATTTTAATCTTTTTATATAATAATTTTTCCAATTAAATTTATTGAAATATACATAAAAAAGTGATATAGCACTTATAAAAAAGAAGATTGGCACTGCTGTTTTTGCCATAACGTATATAAACTTCATAACAATAAATTCTAAATAACTAATGCCTTTAACGTTGGAAAATCCCCCCAACGTATGCTGTGCAACTACAAAAATAAAGGCAATAGCTCTTAATATATCAAGTTCTTTTAATCTTTTGTTACTCATAAATTTTAGTCCTCTCAACGCATTAGACTTATTTTTCCATTCCAAAATTTCTTAAATATTTAAGCACTTTTATTCCAAAGTCTGTTATAACACTTCCTCCTCTTCCAGTATAAATTGTTACCATGAAAAATTTTTCAAGATTAATTAATATATACCTTATTTCCTGTTCGCTGACGAAAACCCCATTTTCTACAGCTATTCCATATAAAGTTCTTCTTCCTATTCTATTTTTGCTTATGTAGCTTTTTTCTAATTCTTCTAGTACAAATAAGTATTTCTCAACTTTTTCTCCTATAATTTGCAAAAATTGTTCTAATATCTTTTTTTCATCTAAGGTTAATATATTATCATATAATTCCTCTTCTTCATCAAAAGGCAAATCTATTATATTTATTTCTTTTAGTCCTAAATTAGAAAAATACTCAACGTAGTTTTTAAGCTCCCTAACATTCCCCTTCCAATTATGATTCATTAGTACTTCTTTTGTTTCGGCAGTTAATGTAAATTTACTGTTAAATTGTTTTTTTATATCATTAATTAATAACAATATATCCTCTTTACGGCTCCTTAGAGTAGGTACCTTCAACAGAAGCACCCTTAACCTATAATATAAATCCTCCCTAAACTCACCTTTTTTAACCATGTCCTTTAAATTTCTATTAGTTGCACCGATTATTCTAATATCTACTTTAATTAATCTATCTCCACCAATTCTCATAACTTCTCTTTCCTGAAGAACCCTTAAAAGTCTCATCTGAAGATTTAAAGGCATTTCCCCAATTTCATCAAGAAACAAAGTACCATTATGAGCTAATTCAAAAAGTCCTAGTTTGCCACCCTTTCTTGCCCCTGTAAACGCACCTTCTTCATATCCAAACAATTCACTTTCTAAAAGACTTTCCGGTAATGCTCCACAATTTATAGCTACAAATTGGTAAGTCTTTCTTCTTGAATTATTATGTATAGCCTGTGCAAATAATTCCTTTCCCGTTCCACTTTCTCCTGTAATCAAAATAGAAGAATCTGATGTTGCCATTCTTTTTGCTATGTCCTTACACTTTTTTATTGCTTCACTTTCTCCTAATATATCTTCAAAACTATATTTTGCCTTATGTCCTTTTCCGATAAACTGTTCTCTCAATTTATGCTGTTTCTTTTCTGTATCACTAAATTTTTTCACAATAGCAACAGCTCCATAGAGTTTATTAGAGTGAATAATAGGATCAACGGATACAACTACATCATAACCATTTATTTTAATTAATTTTTCCTTAATAGGCTTTAGACTTTGAAGAACTTGTTTAAATGGAATATCAGGCAGCATATGTAGCCCATATTCCCCTATAACTTCATGTTTTTTGTAACCTATAATATTTTCTACACCTTCGTTATAAGTAGTTACTTTTCCCTCAGAATTAATAGCAATTATACCATCATCTAAAACCTGCAGTAGAATATCTAACTCACTTTCAAAACGATTGCTCTGTCCTATCACTTTAGATAATCCAAAATTTGTAGTTACAATTTCTTTATAGCTTTTTGTAATATTCTTTCTTTGCAACATATGTATTAAGCCTAGTTTAGCTCCAATATCCATTATTGTGCTGATATCTAAAAGGCTATTACCAATATTTACAACTTGCTTTAATGACTTAACATCATACTTCCATTCTCCTAAGACAATTAAACTTTTACCATCTACATCCTTAAAAGAATAGGGACAAACTGGAAGCAAATTTATATGTCTTGCTCCTAACTGATATATAACTGAAACCATCTGTAAAGCCATTTCTGCACTTTCATCGATTAGTATTGCTTCTGTACCTTGTGGAACTGCCATAATTTTTTCTAATCCTGCTTTAGAAATTGTTCTATTTGCAATAATAATTTCACATTCCTTTTCTATGTATGGCTTAATCATCTTAAATACATTATATGACGGAATGAGTACTAAATCTGCTTTTATACCTTTTTTAATATCTTCACTTCCTATACAAAACTTATGTACAAGAATATTATCCGAAAATAAACTTATTATTTGTTCATTATAGGTGTTACCAGTTGATGTACTATAGCTTACGATAGCCAGTTTTTTCTTCATCTATTTAACCTTTCTTAACTTAATATAAATCATGAATTATAAAGATGCGCACATAAAAAATTATATCATAAATTAATACGAAGTGGTAAAACTACTATTTAAGCTCGACAAATCTGGCATTTCATTAATGAATACATAAGTCTTAGTTATATTTCAGAAAACATATCCATACTAATAAAAGGAGATGGTATACAGAAAGGATGTTTAAAGTTAATGCATAAAACTGTAATGAAGTTTGCATAGATTTACACAAACTTCATTATGGTCTCAGCGCTTAATATAGGACTTATATTTATAACTGGTATTTCATAAGGATGAACCTTTTTTATCACATCCACCGCATCTTTAACAATTTCTCTTCTGCAGCAGAATTCCACCTTACACTCCTCTGCTTCACACAGCTCACCAATTTCACCCTCAAAAGGCTCCGCTCCTTTTAACGGCCTCCAAGAGCCTATAACTTTGCATATAGACATACAGTTATCATAATTTCCACCTATTGTTAGTGCTCCTATGTCATTAAGACTTTTTCTAAGTTCTTTTATATATTCTTCAGGTATAAAGGTTTCTACTTTGAAAATACTAAACTCCATGTTATTAATTACCCCTTTCTTAATAAGGTGATTTGCTATATTTTATTATAAGACAAAAGTGCGGAATTATACCGCACTTTGCTTTTTTAAAATTAAATTCATTTATATCTACGAGAAAAGGAAATTAAAAGTATATATCCGAAAATTCTATATTTACTTTCTCTACTTTGCTGTTACATAATTCTTTCGTTACAGCAACTTCATCACATACCTCTTTAGTATCTAATGGCAAATTGATTTTAAAAGTTGTTCCTTCCCCTACTGTACTACAAACCTCTATGGTACCTTTATGGATTTCAACAAGATACTTAACAAGAGATAGACCTATTCCACTTCCTTCCTGTTTTCTTGTTAGAGACTTATCTACCTGCCTAAATCTTTCGAATATTAAAGGCAGCTTATCTTCCGATATTCCTATTCCACTATCTGCAACCACAATTTCTACATACTCATTTTTATCAAATAGTTTAATATCTATCTTTCCACCATACTCCGTGAACTTGATTGCATTTGAAAGTAAATTTAACATTATTCTCTCAATTTTATCCGCATCGCATACAATATATTTTTCTTCCACATTCGTATCAAAAGTTATGGTAATTCCCTTATTTTTTGCATATTCTACAATCGACTGGGAAATTTCTTCTGTCACAGATACAATATTCCAACATTGAAAATTAGACTCTAAAAAACCAGCATCAATTTTTGTAATATCTATAATATTATTAATTAAACGTAGTAATCTATAACTATTTTGTTTCGATGCTCTTAAGTATTTAATTGCACTCTCTTTTGAAAAATTTTCATTTCTATTAATAAGATCAAAAATCATTTTATTTGAGCTTAAAATAATATTGAGTGGAGTTCTAAATTCATGTGAAAGATTTGCAAAAAATTCTGTTTTTAGCTTATCTAATTCAATTGTTTCCTTTAGTAATCTATCACTTTCCTCAGCCTTTTCTTTAATATTCTCCAGTTTTCTTAATTCTGTAATATCCCTGCATATACAACATATCATTCTAGTTCCTTCTGTTATAATTGGATAAAATAAATTTTCAACACTAGAGGTACTTCCGTCTTTTCTTTGTAATGTACTACAGTAACATTCATTATTATATTCAATACTATTTAAAATAAATTTTCTTTCATATAGTTTTTTTATGTTATTGTATGACTCCTTAGTTTTTAAATTAAATGGAAGTAATTCAACAAACACATCCCAAATGGGCTTATTTAAAACCTCGTCTTTTTTCATTCCTGTAATACGTTCCATTTCCCGATTAAATTCAATTAAATATCCTTCTTTATCTGCCAGCATTATTCCATTCAAACATTGTTCAACTAGGCTTCTATATTTCAATTCTTTTTCATTTAACACTGTAATAGAGTTATCATAAGAATTTATTAAGGTTTTATATTTTTCATTACTTACAGTGAGTTCATTTTGCAGTCTTTTGTATCTTGTTATATCTTGAACTTGTGCAGTAAAATATAAGGGCTTATTTTTCTTATTTCTTATTAATGATATATTTAAAATAGCCCATATACTATTCCCCTGTTTATGTAAATATCTTTTTTCCATTTGGAATGAATGTTTTTTTCCTGCTAAAAGTTCCTTAATGTTTTTTCCTTCAGTTTCCAAATCATCTTCATAAGTAATATCGGAAAACTTAAGATTTTTTAATTCTGAATCTGAATATCCTAGGATTTCGCAAAATGATTTATTTGTACGTAAAACCCTACCGTCAATAGCACTTACTGCCATTCCTATTGCGGAATGATTAAATGTATCATCAAAACATACATCTTTTTCATATAATAATAAATTTATTTTATATTGATAAAAAGCAAAAAACAAAATACAAATAAATATGAATAACGATATTACAATCAAATGCATAAGTAAAAGATTTGATATCAATTCCATTACCTTCTTTCGTCTTAAAATTCCAAAGTGTTGTCCTTATTTAATTCTACATACAGAATTAAATATTTTAAAGCATTTTCGATAAACATATTTCTACAAAAAATACATTTTTCACTATCATTCAAGTAATAATATATAGAACATAAATAAGCAAAAATAATATTTCTAAATTTTCATATAAGTGGTAATATATAAGTATAAATATTTTGTGAAATATGTTGTAAAAAATGCTATTAAATAGTTATTTGTAATCTATTGAAGACAATTTAAACACTAATTATTATTATGACTTGAAACTCAAGCATTTTAACTAAACAGAAGTGGAGGATGATAGTCCATGGATAAACCTTTGTTAAAAAGGTTCTTTTTAATAATTACTTTTGCATTATGTTTCATTTTAAATGCAAAAATTTACGTAAGTGCAGATTCACCTAAAAAAGTGTTAGTCTTGGATTCCTATTCAGAAGACTTTAAATGGACAGGCAATATATCTAAAGGAATTAATTCAGTATTAGACAATGATTCAGAAAAAGTAGATTTAAGCTATGTATATATGGATATGAAAAAAATCAAAGATAAGTCTTATGTAAATGCCTTATATAATTTACATAAAATAAAATACAATAATGTAAAATTTGATGCTATAATTTGTTCTGATAATGATGCACTTGATTATCTGGTCAACTATGGAGATACTCTATTTCCCAATACCCCAGTAGTGTTTTGTGGTATCAACAACTTTGACGAATCTATTTTAAATGGACACAAAAATTATACTGGAATAGTTGAAACAATTGTTATAGAGCAAAGCATTAAAACCATATTGAAACTTCAACCCTATGTTAACAATATAATTTTAGTCTGTGATAGTACCTCTACTGGTGCATTGAATGAAGAACGCGCTAGAGAAATAACTAAGACTTTAAAATGGCCTGTTAACTTTAATTTTTATATAGATACAAATATTGAGAATTTAAAAGATGTAGTTACTCATTTAGGCAAAAATACTGCTATTTTACATATAGGTCAGCTTAAAGATAATGAAGGCAATTTTATCAATTACGAAAAGATTGGTAGTTCACTATTTAAAAATATAAATGTAGCTAATTACATATGTTGGGATTTTCCTATAGGACAAGGCATTATAGGTGGAAAGGTAATAAACTCATTTGATCAAGGAAAAACTGCAGCCCAAATGACTCTTAGAATATTAAATGGAGAAAAAATTAATGCTATACCTATAATTAAAGAGAGTCCTAGTATCTATACCTTTGATTATAATGAGTTAGTTAGATTTAAAATTGATAAAAAAAATATACCTGAGGAAAGCATAATAATAAACAAACCCTTTTCCTTTTATGAAAAATATAAAAATTTAGTTTTAACTACAGTTGGTATTATGTCTACATTGCTAATATTTATAATTATACTAGCTGTAAATATTAATAAAAGAAGAATAAGCGAAAAAAAACTTCTTGAAAACTATTCAGAATTAACTGCAGTATATGAGGAACTTACCGCTACGGAAGAAGAGCTTAGAGCCCAATATGATGAACTTCAACAGGGCGAAGAATTTCTAAGAATAAGTGAAGAAAGACATAAGTTGGCCTTAGAAGGTTCTAGTGATGCAATTTGGGAATGGGATATAGAAAAAAATAAATTTTATGCTTCAGATAAATGGGAAGATATTACTGGGTACAATTTTAATGAAGATGGTAGCCTTAAAAATATATTAGAAGATTTATTATCCTATGAGGATAAAGAACTTATTATAAAAAACTTGCTCTTCCATTTAAACGGAACTACTCCCTTTTACAACTGTGAATTTAAAACAGTTGATAAATATGGAAATGAAAGATGGCTTTCTATTAGAGGAAAAGCTTTGAAAAACAAAGATGGTATAGCTTTTAAAATGGCCGGATCTATTACGAATGTCACCTTGCGAAAAACTATAGAAGAGAAAAACAAATCTTTAGCTTATTATGATAGTTTAACTTCTCTTCCTAATAGAACTTTACTTATGTATAAACTTAATGAAGCTCTTAATGCTGCTAGTGACAATGGTGAAAAAGGTGCTGTTTTCTTTGTAGATTTAGATAACTTCAAGAGAGTTAACGATACCTTAGGACATGATTACGGCGATAAACTTCTTCAATCATTAGCCATTGCAATAAATGATGTTATCGGAACAAATGCCACTGTATATAGATTGGGTGGGGATGAATTTTCAATATTAATCCGTGATGTAGAACATAAGGAGAATATTATAAAAACCTGCAAGGATATAATAAATATTTGTAAAAATCCTTTTGAAATAGACGGAAAACAAACTTTCACCAGCCTTAGTATTGGAGTTTCTTTATATCCTGATGATGGAATAGATTCTAGCTTATTATTAAAAAATGCAGATACAGCTATGTATAAAGCAAAAGATTTAGGTAAGAACAGATACGAATTCTTCAATAAAAATATGTTTAATGAAGTTCTAAAGAAAAGCAAGATAGAAAAAGGTCTTAGAAATGCTTTAGAAAACAATGAATTTCAACTATACTATCAACCTCAGATAGACTGCAAAACTAAAAAAATTCAAGGTATGGAAGCTTTACTTAGATGGAAAAACAATGATTTTGGATTTGTTTGTCCTGCAGATTTTATTCCTGTAGCTGAAGAAACTTCTTTGATACTACCAATTGGAGAATGGGTAGTAAAAACTGCTTGCATACAAGGCAAAGAATGGCTTGACAAGGGATATAATTTGGGAGTTATGGCAGTAAATGTTTCTATAGTCCAGCTGCAGCATACCGACTTTTTAAATACAGTAAAAACTGCTTTAAAAGAAAGTAAACTTCCACCAGAACTTTTAGAGATTGAAATTACAGAGAGTGTACTTATGGAATGCGTGGACTATAATATAGAGACATTACATAAATTACGGCAGCTAGGCATTAATATTGCATTAGATGATTTTGGGACAGGTTATTCCTCTCTAAGTTATTTAAGAATACTACCTATAAATAACCTTAAGATTGATAAATCCTTTATTGACTCTATTCATTTAAATTATACAAATAGGTCAGTAGTATATGGTATTATTGAACTAGCCCACAAAATGAATTTAAATATAGTTGCTGAGGGAGTTGAATGGCAGGATCAATTTGACATACTTCAGTCTATGAACTGCGAAAGAGTTCAAGGATACTTCTTCAGTAAGCCTATACCTGCAGATAACATTGAAGATTTGACTAATTTAATGACCCACAAAAACAATTAGTTTTCCGGAGCAATATACATTACCTATACCTTATGCATCTTCATATAGGGTATAGGCTTTTTTGCTTATTATTACTTTCTTTACGCTTTACAGAAAGCGACTATTCAATTATATGCATCTACTTAATAAATTATTACTTATCCTGTAACTTTTTTTTCTTTTATACATATCTTATATTAGTGAAATAATCTTAGCCTAGACTAAGATAGTTACTTTAAAGTAATAATTTGAAATTGATATAAGGATGGTGCATTTACTTGAATAACGAAACAAACATAAAGGAACTTAATATTGATTCTCAGGAGTATACCCTGCATGTAGTAAACAATAGTTTGTCAAATAAAATTAAACAATTATCAAAATATTTAGGACCTGCATTTATTGTAAGCGTTGCTTACATTGATCCTGGTAATTTTGCAACAAATATTAGCGGAGGTTCAGTTTTTAATTATAATTTAATCTGGGTTATATTATGGAGTAATCTGATGGCTATCTTTCTTCAAACCACATCTGCTAAACTTGGTATTGCTACTGGTGCTAACTTGTCTCAAATGTGCAGTAAGGTTTTTTCACCAAAAATTAATTGGTTCTTTTGGGTTGTTGCTGAACTATCTGCAATAGCAACAACAATGGCTGAATTCTTAGGTGGTGCTCTAGGCTTTTACTTATTATTTGGAATTTCACTTCCAATAGCAGGTCTTCTTACAGGTATCGTAACATTTTTTATCATATATATGCAAAAATATGGTCAACGAATTGTAGAAATTATAATAACAATACTTGTAGCAATTATATGTGTTGCATACAGTGTTGAAATGTTTCTTGCAAAGCCAGATTGGGTTGCAATTGGTATTCATACATTAGTGCCTTCCCTTCCAAACGGCCAGGCTGTTCTCATTGCAGTTGGTATGCTTGGCGCAACGGTAATGCCTCATGTAATCTATTTGCACTCTCAATTAGTTCAGTGTCGAAATGTTGGTATGTCGCTAAAAGAAAAACAAAGACACTTTAGAATGGAAAAAATAGATATTGTTATTGCAATGAATATTGCTTTTATTGTAAATGCTGCAATGGTTATAGTATCTGCAGCAGTATTTTTTAATCAAGGAATGATGGTAGATTCTATTGAGCAAGCTCACAAATCATTGTCCCCACTCCTTGGTACTATGTCTAGTGGTGCTTTTGCTATAGCTTTACTTGCATCAGGCTTTTCCTCTTCTGCTGTAGGAGCCATGGCTGGTGAAACTGTTCTAGATGGATTTGTAGATATGAAAATACCTACTAACATTAAAAGATTAATAACTATGTTACCGGCTATGATAATTATTGGAATTGGTGTTAATCCTATGAAAGCACTAATTATAAGCCAAGTTTGCTTAAGTTTTGCTCTTCCAGTAGCTATTATTCCTATGATGATAATTACAGGAAGAAAAGACTTAATGGGTGTATTCGTTAATAAACCTATTGCCAAAGTAATTGGCTGGGTGATTACTGCTGTGATTATTGGATTAAATACCGTATTATTATACTTAACATTTTCAGGAGGCATTTAAGAATATCGAGGGACATACCATTATAGGTAGTCCCTTATTATTTTTTACTAAGTTGATTTTATCCGATGACTACCCGCTCTAATACTCCCCATCTGATTCAAGTTTCACTTCAAAAATAACTATTGTCAGTAACATTTCCTATTGGATTTATACAATCAGAAAATATATTGTCATTTCCAAAGTTGTTACTCCTATTAAATATTCCGATTCCGCTAATATAGTTATCCGTTGAAATACACTTATTAAATCTACATCCTATTATATTTCTATCAGCATAACCATAATATAAGAAAATAGTCCCTACATATTTAGCTGAGCAGTTATTGAATTCACTTCTTGTAACTAAAGCATCATATTCATAATTTTCGTTACGTATATAAATGGCTCCTCCACTTTTGCTGGCTTTACAATCATTAAAAATGCTTTCTGAAACAAAATAATACATATTGTAGCTATTTTGACATATAGCTCCTCCTCGCTCACCTTCACAATGACTAAATTTTAAATTGGACCAATAAATAACTCTATCTATCTCTCCATCAATATATATTGCTCCACCTTTTTTATTGGATTTACAATTAAGAAATGTATTTTTACTCATTTCTAACACTGATTCAAGAATATAAATTGTCCCTCCATTATCATCTAACTCACAATTTTTAAAAGTGCAATTTTCAATGAAATTTTGTCTTTTACATTGTTGTAGCGTAAATACTCTTTTATTATGATTATCTCTAAATAAACTATCTGTAGCTGCTAACTTAGCTTTTTCTTCAAATATAAATTCTCCATCTATAATTTCAGAGGCTTTAATGTGTAGTTCTGATCCCTCTCTTGAAGTTATTTTACCTTCTCCTTTAAAAGTTATTATGGAATTCTCAATATACAATGTTCCTTCATTTATTATAGGTTTGCTTATTATATGTTTTCCTATAAGGTGTACTTCTCCTGTAATATACTCATTTTCAAAAGGTAATCCATCAATGAAATCTAATAAATATGGTTTAAATTCTGATATTTTAAGCTTATTTGGTACCCTATTTAACATTTCATTAAAGCTTTTGTTGTTTTGTTCCAAAATACATATAACTAAGTCACATAAAAACTCCATTTCTTCCTTCTCTATTTTTAATGCCTCTGCTAATTCACCTACAAAATCACTTTCTTTTTCACTTATATTGCCATCTATTGTGCTTAAAATAAGTGAGTCTAATATAAAATTATATTGAAGATTTCCTTCAATTATTTTATCAATAAACTCCTTTAAAATATCCAAATTTAAATTAGAAGCTTTATTAAAATAGGTTTCTATCCCTTCTTTAAGCCCAGAAACATTTAAAATAGCTGATAAAAAACTAAGCTTCAGTTTCCCTACATTTCCATCCACAGAAGCTGTACAGGAAAGTAGTATCATATACAATTCTTTAGAATGTATATCCTTTTCTACCAACACGTGACCTTCTAATTTACTTAGCGTATGTTTTGCTTCCTGTAGTAAATTTATAATTTTATCTATATTTATATTCATATTATTCTCCCTCTTTAATGTTCATTTTTAAATTTATCCATTATAAGTTTACTAAAACTATCCTTCTCCCTTTCTGCTTTTAAATTTGTACCACTAAAATTTCTTAGCTTAGAACTTATCAAAGAACTCAATTCAAGTTTTTTGCATTTTAAATCCAGTTTCTTAAATCTTTCTTGTATGATTCCAGAGAATAGCCCAGGTATTTTTCTAAGTCTTATATTCGTAATTTCCTTATCCATACCATTAAATATAGCTTTTATTTTATCTGAATAACCTCTATTATCTATACTCTTTTTATTTTTATATTCCCTTACTATTATTATAGGAGAAATTTTTTCTTTTCTTTCATTATTTTTAGAATACGCATTCATATATTTTCACCCCATCTAATTCAAGTATACCTTTAGGCATCTTCAAAGAAATAACTTATGTTATAACAAACTACTTTATTAAAATTTAATAACACTTTCTAGCATATTTACATACAATAAATTAGACTGTTTTATTTAATCTATGAAATAACTTTCTTCATAAGAATAATAACCTACATATAATTATTTAGGAGGGATTTTTACATTGTATTACTCAGAACATTATAGATCTTCATCATCTGTTTTAAAGGATAACCCACTATTCAATCTTATTCTAATAGCAATGAATAATAATAAATTTAGTTCACAAAAATACAAATTAATAATGAATATGACAGAAGATATGAATATTATAAACTCAATTCAATATGCATACAACAACGAACTAAAGCACTACAAACTATTTAAGAAAATTTTCAGAAAGCTTACTGGCCAGTCCGTAGAGATACCTGACCCTAATATAAAAATTAATAATTCCATTATAGATGCTGTAGAAGATTGCATAGATACGGAACTAGAAGAAGTAAACTTATACCAAAAAATTATAGGCCTACTTTCATCTGAACAAGTTAGAACTACTCTTAGAAATATGATTATTGATAAACAAAGAAATGTAGCGGCACTTAACTTCCTTTATGCTAGAGAATCCTTTACCCGTAATCCTGTTCCATCAACAGATAATAATGTAACTATTACATTTAAAGTAATAAAAAATGCCCAAAAATATATTAGTGAAGATTTAAGAATCCCTATATTAAATGGCATTAAAGATACAAAAATACAAAATAAAATTAATGCTTCTTTGGAAGATGACGTAATGGAATTTAAACGTCAAATGGAGGAAGCAGCAGATGAAGATGGTTTAAAGGCTGAAAAGGAAGGCAAAAAGTTTATAAACTACGCCATATCTAATAACTCTGCTATTACTTATAATAAAAATAACATTATCAGTATCTCAAATCTGTACTATGAATTTATTAATGATAGACATTCGTATATCAGAGCAACTTACAATTTAAATACAGATACTGGACTATCTATAGGATTAAAGGATTTATTTAAGTCTGGTGCTCCTTATAGGGAACTTATTAACAATGAAATAAGGAAACAACTTGCAGCAAATAAAGATATCTATCCTCCTAATGCTGCTCAAAATTTTAAAGGTATTGCAGCAGATCACCCATTTTACTTAGAAGACGGCAACATTGTATTATTTTTTGGCTTTAATGAGATTGCACCTACTATATCTGAAATACCAGTTATTAAGTTACCATTTAAAGCCTTTAGAGGCTCAATAAAACCAATATTCTTAAGTTAGCCATATATTATATTTATGAATTTAAACAATGAAAAAATTATATAAGAAATAGCCTATAAACCATTAATTAGTTTATAGGCTATTTTAATTAGTTATTCACCGTGTTCATTATTCCTTTTGCTATAGCTTCTGCAAGCTTGTCCTGAAATTCTTCATTTCCTAAAAGAGCTTCTTCTGTTGGATTACTTATAAATCCGACTTCCACAAGCACTGATGGTGCTGCAGTATTTTTTATAACATAGAAGTTCGCTGTCATTACTCCTCTATCAATAAGACCTGTTTCATTAATTAGCTCTGTTTGTATTGATTGAGCAAGCTGTTTTCCTTCTGAATTTCCAGAATAATAATATGTTTCTATTCCACGAGCCCCTGATGCATCTGCACTATTAGCATGTATAGCTACGAAATAATTAGAACCTGCTGCATCGGATATATCACATCTTGCCTGCAAATCCTCACCAACATTTGCTGGCCAGGATACATTATCATCAGTTCTGGTATATACTACATCTATACCCTTTTGCTCAAGTATCTTTCCTAGCTTTAAAGTTACTGCTAGATTTACATTCTTTTCATATAGTCCACTAGGACCTACTGCTCCTGAGTCATAGCCACCATGTCCTGCATCTAAAGTTATTACTATACCACCATTTATAACTCTTTGTACTACGGAATCTGGAACTACTCCAGTTCCTCCAAGAACCTTTACTACCGATACTGAAACTATATGATCTTTAATTGTATGCTGTTGACTTCCATTATCATTATGTACTAACACTATTGGAGAATTACATTTAGATGCTGCTGCTGAACCAGATAATGCATCTGCAAATCCATTTCCGTCCGCCACAAAAACTGTTCCAACATTTATAGTGTCTAAAAATTCATTTATAATGGCAGTATTAGTCTCGTATCTATCTCTTCCACTTAATCTTTTATAATTATTAAGTACACTTACTATAGAATCATCTACTGCTCCATTTCCACCTATAACATAATATTTACTGCTATTATTACTATTAATAAATTCCCTTGTGATATCAAGTAGTTTATTAGGTACAGTAAGTATTATAGGCATCTGTTTTGAAGCTGCAATTGAGGCTATAGATAAGGCATCCGGGAAATTTTCACCTGATGTAATAGCAACGCCATTACTTGTCCCTATTTCTTTTGCTACTTCAATACTAGTTTCATATCTGTTTTTTCCCTGTTTACGAATAACTTTTAACCCTTTATTTTTTAATGAATTTTCAATTTGTTCAGATATTACGCTAGTTCCCCCTACTATAAATGCATTTTTAGCATTTAATCTTAGAACTTCATCTAATACATTGCTTCTCATATTACTACTTTCTGTCAAAAGAATAGGTGCTCTATATTTTTCTGCAAGTGGAGCCGCACATAGGGCATCTGGAAAGTTTTCTCCTGAAACTATTACTACATAATCTGACTTAGGCCAATAGCTCTGAGAGATTTTTATAGCAGTTTCATATCTATCATTTCCACCAAGTCTTTCAACTGCTGGAGCTGCAGATACTTTTAAAGTTGTAGCAAATAATGCAGCGAAAAAAGCACAAATTATTAGTAAAACATTCTTTCTGCTAAACATTTTTTCATCTCCTTGTACATAGTTATTAAGTTCATACCCTTTATTTTAACATAAATTTCGACAAACACATTAGTGATTTAATATCATTAATGGAAATTTAACAAGTGTCCATTAAAACATTGTATATTTATACTAAAAAACCCTTAGTTATAAACTAAAGGTTTTTAATCTTAAACTATCCACTTGTTAAAGATAACGATTTATAATATCACTTTCTGAATTAATACACCTATATTTATATATAGGTCTTCCAACAGACCCATAAACAACTTCCCTTTTCAATACCCCTGTTCCATTCAAAAAGTCTAAATACTTTTTCATTGAAACTCTTGAAATCCCTACATTCCTAGCCATTTCACCAGTTGAAAAGATATCTTCTTTCATTTCTTTAATATTTCCCCATACTTTTCTCAATGTATTTTTATCAAGTCCCTTAGGTATTTGGGTTAAAACCTGGGTTTGCTCCTTGTTGATTAAAATAAGTTTATCAAGCTCATCTTGATTAAGAGCATCTTTTTCTTTCATAAAACTATGGGTTTCCCTGTAAGCAGTAAGTGCTGTATTAAAGCGCTCAAATTCAAAGGGTTTTATTAAATAATCTACCGCACCATATTGTAAAGTCTTTTTTATTGTTTGAATATCACAAGCAGCTGATACTATAATAACATCTACCTCTTTGCCAGCTTTCCTAATTTGAGCTAACAAATCTAAACCACTCATACCAGGCATAAATATATCTAGCAAAACTAGGTCAATTTTTTCATTTTCTAAGACTGCTAGTGCCTCATCAAAAGAACGAGTTATCCCCTTTAATTCAAATCCACCTACTTGCTTAAGATAGTGCTTATTAAATTCCGCAACCATTGGGTCGTCTTCTACAATTAAAACTTTAATCATTCAACACCATCCTTACTCTTATAAGGTACATAAATTGTAAAAGTTGTGCCATTACCTATTTGTGAAATAATTTCCATATTTCCACCTAGCCTCTCTACACTTTTTTGCACTAAATAAAGCCCCAATCCACGATTATCGCCTTTGGTAGAGTAACCTTTTACAAAAATCTCATTTTTCAATTCATCACTAATACCTGATCCAGTATCACTTACTTCAATCGTTAAAATATCATCCTCATAAACTAAGTCTAAATTTACAATTTTGCTTTTGCAATCCTTTACTGCTTCCATAGCATTATCCACTAGATTACCAAGTATTGTAACTAACTCATGCGTTATTTCATGTTCTTCTGGTTCTGGAACAAAACATTCTTCTGACAAAATGAACTCAACTTCAATTTCTCTAGAATAGCTCATTTTTCCTAAAATAAACCCAGCAAGTACAGGATCCTTTATATGTCTTATAACAAAACCTACTTGTTCCTGGTATTTATTGGCAATACTATTTATATACTCTGCAAGCTCGTCATAACACTTCATGTGTAACATACCCAAAATGATATGTAATTTATTCATAAATTCGTGTGTCTGTGCTCTAAGTGCATCTGCATATAATCTTACTCCACTAAGTTGTTCTGCTAATATCCTAATTTTAGTTTTATCACGAAATGTAGCTATAACGCCAACGGTTTCACCTTTTACAAGTATAGGTATTCTGTTTGTTAATATCTTTATGCCTTTAATATCTTGCTCTTGGTCTAATTCAGCCTGTCCAGTTTTCAAAACCTCACTCATTCTAGTATTTTCAATACATTCGTCTACTTTTTTACCAATTGGATTAATAATCCCTGCCCTACTAAATACCCTCATAGCTTCTTCGTTTATCAAAGTAATACGAGAATCTTTATCTACAGCCAAAATCCCTTCTCTTACTGAGTGAAGCATAGCGCTGCGTTCCTCTAGAAGTTTGGCAATCTCTGATGGCTCTAAACCAAACATAGTTTTCTTAATACTTTTGGCTAATAACATAGCTCCTATTACCCCAACTAGAAAACCAAAGGCAACCCCAATATATATGATTATTCTACTCTGAGCCACAGCTTGCTGCACGTTATTTAATAAAATTCCTACAGCAACAACCCCGACTTGTTTACCATCTGATGCAAATATTGGCGTAAAAGCTCTAAGTGACATTCCTAGCGTTCCTTGCGCAGTTGAAACGTATTCATGTCCTTTTAAAGCATCACCAACATCACCACCAACAAAGTGTTTTCCTAACTTCGTTATATCAGGATGAGATTTTCTTATCTCATTCATATCCATTACAACAACATATTCAACGCTAGTTATATTTCTTATATTATCAGCAGTTTCTTGAATTACTTTTTCATCTCTTTTGCCAGTTAAGGATTCAATTATTGGTTGTGAACTAGCTACTATACGAGCAATATTTGTTGCTTTATCTGCTAAATTCTTTTCAGTACTGATTGCTATTTTTAAACCAATAAGTAGGTCAGTTACCAATAATGACATAGCTATAACACCACAAACAAGCAGTGTAATCGTTGTCTGTAATTTTAGATTTGTTTTTTTTAGCCTCATGTTATTTCCTCCAATTTTATATGTAATTATATCATATTTTATCTAATAAAAAAAACCGCATTGGAACTACTCCAATACGGGAAAGGAAATAATTGTCCCATAAAAGTTTACAATGAGTTATCTACTTTTTTCAACCTTAGCATTATAATATAATTGTTACTACTTTATTAATCCTTTCTTACTTAAAAATTCTTCTGCAACCTTTCTTGGGTCTTCTCCATTGTCTACTCTATAATTAAGCTCTCTCATAACATCATCTGTTAACTGTCCTTCAAGTTTATTTATTAAGGGTTTTAATTTAGGATATTTTTTTAAGGTATCTTCTCTAACTAAAGGTACTGCATAATATGGTGGAAAAAAGTTCTTATCATCCTTTAGCAATTTCAAGTTAAATTTCTCTATTAACCCATCTGTGGAAAAGGCGTCTGTTACCTGTGTTTCCCCTTGTTCTAAGGAAGAATATCTTAATCCTCCATCTATACCTTTTACATTTTTAAAATTCAAATTGTACGATTTTTGTAAACCAAGATAGCAATCCCGCCTATTAGTAAACTCCATAGTAGCTCCTAAATCTAGATTTCCACTTATTTTTGCTAACTCTGATATAGTTTTTATATTATACTTTTTTGCTGTTTCTTCTTTCACTGCTAATACATAGGTATTATTAAACCCCAATGGATCAAGCCATTCAACTTTATAATTTGTATGAAAATAATCTTTTACATCCCTATATACCTTATCAGAATCTCCAGTAACTTCTTGTTTCATTATATTAACCAAGCCTGTTCCAGTATACTCCACATATAAATCTATATCACCAGAATTGATAGCATTAAACACCATACTAGTTCCACCTAGATTTAATTTTCTTTCAACTTTATAATCAGTATTTTTTTCTATTAAAGATGATATCATATTTCCTAATATTAATTGTTCATTAAAGTTTTTTGACCCTATAACTATCGTATTTTTATCCTTTATATAAGAATTAAATATACCTGCACCAATAATTATAAATACTAAGCAAGCTGCTACTATTTTAATTTTTTTATTTTTAAAAACTCTTCTTCTAGTTTTATAACTTGACTTAGTACCTGTAGCTTTAATACCCTCAGGTACAACTGCTTTTTCTATTTTTCCAATAACAAAGTCTATTACAAGAGCAAGAATACATGCAGGTATAGCTCCTGCTAAAATCATATTATTATCAACTGTTTGTACACCTGAGAAAACCAAGTACCCTAATCCCCCGGCACCAATGAATGCTGCTATGGTCATAAGCCCAACTGCTGTAACAGCGGATATTCTTATTCCTGACATTATAATAGGTAATGCTAGTGGTATCTGAATCTTTGTCAAAATTTGAGATTTTGTTAGTCCCATGCCTTCCGCCGCTTCTATTGTCGAAGGATTAATATTTATCAATCCTGTGAAGGTACTTTTTATTATTGGTAGTAATGAATATAACACTACCATTGTAATAGCTGGCTTACTTCCTATACCTAAAGCTGGAATTAAGAACCCCAATAAAGCCAAACTCGGAATTGATTGCACTACATTAGCTATACCAATAACTATACCTGATAGTTTTCTAACTCTTGTTATTAATATTCCAAGAGGCACTCCTATTACTACAGAAATTAATACTGCAAAAATAGTCAATTCAATATGCTGATAAAACAGCGTATATATTTGAATCTTTCTTTCAACTAAGAAGTTTATAAAAGATGTTATCCCGTTTAAATTATTCATTTTGCAGTACCTCCTTATCTAAAAATTGATTACTTAACACAGATATTAAGCTACTTCGAGTAATAAGTCCTAGTAGTTTAGAATTGTTATCTACTACTGGTACATATCCTATTTTCTCTGCTTGCATTTTTTCTAAAACATTTATTATTGAATCATCATCATTTACTGTTATAATCTCTTTTTCCATTATGTCCTTTAATTTTACATTTTTATCTGAAGTTTTCCTTATATTTTTTAATGTAACAAGTCCATTTAATCTTTCCTTTTCATTTACAATTAGTAGACTGTCTACATGATTTGATTGCATTATTTGAACTGCTTGAAGAGCTGTTCTTTCCTCAATAGTTTTTACAGGGTTTTTTATCATAATATCTTTTACTTTAATTAAATCCGGCTGATTCCAAATTTTATCTTTTCCTATAAATTCCTTAACGAAATCGTCAGCTGGATTCTTAAGTAATCTTTCTGGAGTATCAAATTGAACTACATAACCATCCTTCATAATACAAATTCTATCACCTAATCTTAATGCTTCATCCATATCATGAGTAACAAATATAATAGTTTTTTTAAGCTCCTGCTGAATATTGTATATTTCATCCTGAAGTTGATTCCTAGTTATTGGGTCCAACGCACTGAAAGGCTCGTCCATCAATATAATTTCTGGATTCATTATAAAGGCTCTAGCGATACCTACCCTCTGCTGCTGTCCTCCACTCAATTCATTAGGATATTTGTCAATATGCTCTTCAGAACTTAAACCAACTAATTCTAACAATTCACAAGTTCTTTTTTTGGTTTCTTCTTCTGACCATTTTTCTAGATTAGGTATTAAACCTATATTTTCTCCTACAGTCATGTGAGGAAAAAGTCCTGTTTGCTGTATAACATATCCCATTTTTCTTCTAAGTTTAATTGTGTCTTCTTCTATAATATTTTTACCATTAATTAAAATTTCACCTGAAGTTATATTTATTAATTTATTAATCATCTTTAATGTAGTGGTTTTACCACAACCACTTGGTCCTATAAATACAACTAATTCTCCTTCATTTATAGTTAAATTTATATTTTCCAATATAACTTTATCCTTAAAAGCCTTCTTTACATTTCTAAATTCTATCATTTTATTCCTCTCTTTCAAATAAATGTATCACTTTATGCAAAATAAAAATAAACAACTTTATTTTTATTTCGAGTTGTTTATTCTAAAGTAACAACTTCATCATACCATAGAGTTGTTTCTTTGTAAAGGAAGCTTGATTTTTTTTCATTATATATTTAAAATAGTTGTGGAGTTATAAATATAATTAATATGAAGATTTAATTTTCTATTTACTAATACATTAAATTTTCAGTACAAAAATAATTCACAAAATTATAATTTAGTTAGGAGTTTTTTAATGACAACCGAATCTATTATAAAACCTGTTTATCAACAAATAGCAATTGATATTGCCAATCAAATAGTATCTGGCGATTTCCCAATAGGTACAAAGCTATATGGAAGATCAACACTTGCTGGAAAGTATAATGTTTCACCGGAAACCATTAGGCGTGCAATTATCTTATTAAGTGATATGGATATTGTCGAAGTGGCTAAGGGCAGTGGAATTATCATAAAATCTGTAGATAATTCTATAAAATTTATTGATAAATTTGAAGACATTGATTCTATAAGTTCACTTAAAAAAGAAATTTTAGATTTAATAATTGAAAAACGTGAAAACGAAAATAAACTAGAAATGCTAATTAATAAGTTTATTGACTATTCAAATCGCTTTAAAAGTAGTAACCCATTCATACCTCTCGAATTTGAAATAGATAAAAACTCAATTTTTTTGGGTAAGACAATATCTGAAGTTAAGTTTTGGCAGAATACCGGTGCAACAATAATTGGAATAAGACGTGATCACAAATTAATACTGTCACCGGGTCCATATGCTACTTTTAATGAAGGCGACTTTTTTGTGACAATAGGTGATGAAAATACATATGTGAGAATAAATAAATTTTTACATGAATATTCGGATCAATCGTAGTGAACTTTAGTTATATTCACATCTTACAAAAAAAGCTTTTAAGCAATACGCTTAAAAGCTTTTTTAATTTCTTCTAGTAATTTTCAATAATACATCTTTCCGATGCTACAGACAAACTTTCTCTTACATATGCAGAATTCTCCTCATTTGTTAATATAACCAGATAATCTCCAGCATAAATAGCTGTGTCACCTTTAGGAATAATCTCATTTCCGCCTCTTTTTATAGCTACTAACAAACAGTTGCTTGGCCACTTAAATTGCTTAACCATTTTACCTTCTAAGCAGGAACCATGATGAATTGCTACCTCTATAAGATTTTTAGCATTACATTCTCCTTCATATTCAGTACTATTATTTTTTAAAGCTCTTTCTAATAATGATTCGTATACTGGTTTAGATTTTAGTAAATCAGCTACAATGTATGCAATAATACAAACAATACTTAGAGAAAGTAAATGCGTAAAGGATCCTGTCATTTCAGTAATTAAAATACAACCAGTAATTGGGGCTCTTACAATAGCAGTAAAGTATCCTGCCATTCCTAAAATAATGAAGTTATTCATGTAAATAGAATCAAAATTAAATACAGAAATAAGAATTTTTCCATATAGTGCTCCTGTTAAAGCACCTATAACTAACAATGGAAAAAATATTCCTCCAGGAGCACCAGAACCAAAGCTTACCATTGAGAAAATAAATTTTGCTACTAATAAGACTATTAAAAATTTTAACATTATATTGTCTTCAATTAGAGAGCCAACCAGTTCATTTCCACCGCCTAGTACCTGTGGTAAAATTAATCCTAATATTCCTGCCATAATAAAGGGAATACTAGGTCTAAACTGTACTGACAGCCATTTTTGTTTTAAGTACAATTTTTGAGTTTTAAGTAGTATAAAGTTATAAAATGCTCCAAAAGCCCCCAGTAATATTCCTAAAATAATTACGTATATATAATATTTTAATGGGAGCTCTGAAAGATTTTTAAATTGAAAAACTGGTTTTAACCCAAAAAACTCTTTAGAAATAAAATCCGCCGTAACAGCAGCAGAGGTTGCTGAAAGTAAAACCAAGGGTGAAAAATTTTTATGAACCTCTTCTAATGCAAAAATTGCACCTGCAAGAGGAGCATTAAAAGCAGCTGCAAGTCCCGCACTTGCACCACTAGTCATGAGATATTTTTCTTCTATCTTTATTCTTTTAAACACCTTACTAAAACCTTGTCCCACTGAAGCTCCTAACTGTACAGATGGACCTTCTCTTCCTAGGGATAATCCAGCGCCAATAGATATAACTCCACCAATAAATTTTCCAATGATTACTTTCCACCAATTTGCAGAAAGTCTCCCCAGTAATATTCCCTCTACTTGTGGAATTCCACTTCCACTTATCATAGGATCTCTTTTTACCATAATTCCAACAATATAAGAACAAATTAATAATATAATGAGCCATATTGGAATAAGCCATGGCTTTTGTAATTGTAATGAGTAAATCTTTTGGGTTAGTCCTTCTACATATTGCAGTGACAATCTATAGAAAACAACTAATAATCCTGCTAGTGCTCCTACTATGATTCCTTCCAATACTAATTTAAGTCGAAAACTCTGCCAATGATGTAAAGTATTGTATGTATTATTTCTATTTTCTTCTTGCATCTGTCTCACCTCTGTCACAAATTTTAAAGTACAATTTTTATTATAAACCTATAAATTTTTATAATCAACTTGTCTAAATAAATAAAGATAAACTATGTTATAACTTAATATGGGGGGTAGTAATTCCCTCTTCATGAAGTGAAATTTGAATCATATGGAAGTATTAGATCAAATAATCATCGGATAACCTTAAGAAAGATAGAGTAAAATGGTGATAACCTAAGGTAAACTATGCTATATTATGATTAGTAGTTTTATTTTCCATTATATAAGTTTCATTTTAGTTTGTAATAAGTTATTTTATACTATATAATAATTTCATAAGCAAAACAACTTAATAAATATTGATAACTAGTATTACAATATTTATAATATAATTAATAAGGTATTAAACCTGAGGAGGATTTTAAATGGGTATATTTAAAAGAATGTCAAACATTATTAAAGCAAAGGTTAATGACTCAATAGATGAAATGGAGAATCCTATTGAATTATTGAATCAAAAGGTAAGAGATATGGAAGAAAGTTTGAACAACGCAAAACTTTCTTCAGCTCAAATATTAGGAAATGTTCATGAAATTGAAAAGAAAATGGAAAAAGCTGAAGCAGAATCAAAAGATTATGATGAAAAAGTTAGATTAGCTATGAGCAAAGGTAATGAGGAACTAGCTAAAAAGGCTCTTGAAAAGAAGCTTGAAGCTGACAAAACCCATTCAAGTCTTAAGGCATCCTATGATGATGCTCGTACTAAAGCTGAAACTATAAAGAAAAAATTAAAAGACCTTGAAGAAGAAGTACAGAAAACTAGAAACTATCGTGATGAAGCTGCTTCTAGATATAATACTGCTGAAGCAAGTGGAAAAGTAAATGAGATATTGGCTAACGTAGAAACTAAAAGTAATAAAATAAGCATAGATGATATAGAAAGAAAAATTCAAAAGAAAGAATCTCTTGCTGAAGGTTTAGGAGAATTAAGAGTTGATGACTCATTGGATAAAGAATTTGAAAAGCTTGAAGCAGTAAACTTAGATGAAGAATTAAAGAAATACAAGCAAAGCTAAGGTGGGTTTTATGAGTAAAGATATGGAATTTTTAAAAGATGAAAAAGATTGCTATGGAAAAATGTATGTAGATTTAACCTATTCAATAGATAATATATCTCCTTTTATAGATAGTAAAGAGCTAAATAATAGAAAATACGTAGCTAAACTCTCTGTACTAAAAAAGTATATAGAACTTATAGAAGCTGCTCAAGGTGAGCTTAGTAAAAAGAGTGGCTTCTCCAGATTGTTTAGTGATAACAAATATGTTGATCTACTAAACACTTATAAAAGAGATAACAGGGAAACATTAACTCAGCTTGAGAACTGCAGTCACTGTGTATATCGTAATTGTATGGAGGACAAGTTTGATGGATGTCTAGGCTGTAAATCTGGTTCTAGGATTGTATACTGTGATAATAAGAAGATAAGTGTTAGACTCCATGATAATTGGGTTCTAGATTTAACAAATGATAGAACTGGAGCATCTGATAAGTATACTGTTCTAGCAACACTACAAGATGTAGAACTAGATAAAAAATATATTATAACTGAAAATTTAATAACAAAAGAAAAGTTTATTCTAAACTATTATCCTGGTATCAGTGAGGATAGCTATGGTGAAATTACCGATCCTGAAGAATTCGACTTTATAGTATCCACTTACCAAAGTATAGAAGCGTAAAAATTAACCTAAAGTTAAAACTCAAGCTGCAAACAAAATATTTTGTTTGCAGCTTATTAATTTAAAACATATTTTTAATTATTTATTGTAAACAAAAAGACTAATGGCAAACAATTTATCATTAGTCTTTATTTATGGAGCGGGTGAAGGGAATCGAACCCTCGTAACTAGCTTGGAAGGCTAGCACTCTACCATTGAGTTACACCCGCATATTTAGTTAGCAACGGACGTATGTTCTGTATTAGTTAACTATATCCATCGCATTCAAATCAATTTTATAACTATGATTTGTTGGAGCGGAAGATGGGATTCGAACCCACGACGTTCACCTTGGCAAGGTGACGCTCTACCACTGAGCCACTCCCGCAATTCTTGAGGTCACGTTTATTTATCTCGTGAACACATTTATGAATTTTATACTACTTTGGGATGCTTGTCAATTATTTTTATAATTATTTCCGATTATATTAAGCTATATTTCCTCAATAAGTTTGTAATATATGCTATTTTCTACTTTTTCCGCTGTTTTTCATTATATAATAATTTTACTTTATATTTATGCTGAGGTCTTCCTACTTTTCCATACTCAGTAATTTTATCTAAAATATCTTCCTTTTTCATATAGTCTAGATATCTTCTAACAGTAACTCTTGCTATAGCTAATTTTTCTGCTAATTCCTCAGCTGTAAAATATGAGTATTCATCTCTTTCCATAGTATCTAATATGGCATTGTAAGTATATTTATTAAAACCTTTTTCTAGAGGAACCATATTATCTTTTTCAAGTTTATCACAACTTTTAGAACTTAAGATAAGATTATCTAATTCATTCTGTTGAATAGTATCATAGTTTTTGAATTTATGGTATCTTTCTTTAAACAATCCAAGTGCCTCTTTAAATCTATCAAAAGAAAAAGGTTTAATAAGATAATCAACAGCGCCGTATCTAAAAGCTTCTTGAACTCTTTCCATAGTATTATCTGCAGTTATAAGTATTACATCAATATGAATTTCTTCTTTTCTAATCCATTTAAAAAAATCAATACCGTTTTCATTATTAAGAAAAACATCAAGAAGAATTAAATTTACTTTGTTATCAATTAAAAATTGTTTTGCTTCTTTAAGATTACTAACTGCCTTCGCTAAGTTAAATCCCTCAATACTTTCTAAAAAATTTGAGTTTATTTTTCTTACCATTGGATCATCATCAACAATCATTACTTCAATCACTATTCCCACTCCTTAACATTGATTATGAATATATTATATACTGTTTATATCCTACAACCAAGATTAAAATATTCTATAAAGCTTTTAAAATCACTAGAATAATTCTTACTTTTTAGTTAAACGCTTACAAAAAAAGAACTAAAAGCTTTAACTTTTAGCTCCTTTAAATTTTTATTAAGAGAACATTTTCATCAATATTGTTGCTACTACTATCATAGAAGCTCCACCTATTCTTGTTGAAATCTGTGCGAAAGGCATTAATTCCATACGGTTTGAAGCTGAAAGTATTGCAACGTCCCCTGTTCCTCCTAATCCACTATGACATGCTGTTACTATAGCAGATTCTACTGGATACATATTAACATATTTTCCTACAAAGTAACCTGAAGATATCATAGCTAAAACTGTTGACATACATATCACAATATATGCTGGTGTAATTGCAGCTACAAGATCTTTCCATGGAACAAATAATACTCCCAGTCCTACCATTAGAGGGAATGTTAAGCTAGATGATACAAATTTGTAAAGGTGGAATGCACCTTGTTCCATTTTTGCTGGCATAAGTTTTGAAACTTTTAAAAATGCTGCTGTAAAAATCATAATAATTGGTCCTGGGATTGGTATGAATTTACTTGCAAGACTTCCAAATATGAAAAGAGAACATGCTATAAGTAATCCTGCTCCCATTAGTGGGAATTCTACTGGTTTATTAATATTTTGTTCACCGGTTATGTCTGAAACATCACCTGTTTTAACTAACATACCATTTCCACTAAGTTCAGGTTTTTGTTCACCTAAACGCTTTAATAATCCTGATGATATAATAGCGACTACATTTCCAAGCAACGCAGCTGGAATCATTTGAGCAATAAACACTGATTGAGGTTGTTTTAAAATCTCTGCATAGGATAAAGAAAGTGGTAATATTCCTTCACCTATACCTCCTCCAACGATTGGAATTACTATAAAGAAGAATGTTCTATATGGACTATATCCAAATAAAAGACCTACAAGTACTCCAGCTATTATAGCTGCTGCTGTTCCAACTAAAAGAGGAATAAACATACGTATAAATCCTTGTATAAGAACTTTTCTTTGCATTCCAAGTATACTACCTGCTACCAAAACGGAAATATACAGATATAAGAAGTTCGATGTTTTCATTAATCCTGTAATAGATTTTATTATACTTGGATTTAATAAATTGGCATATAATAAATAAGATGGAACAAATATAGCTAATATTGCAGGACCACCAATAGTTTTCAGTATTGGAATTCTACTTCCCATATCACCTAAAAACACACCCATAACCATAATTATTGCAAACCCACCAATCATGTCTGCCGGTAATTTCCCATAAAATGATGCCGCTAAAACCACAATAGATAAAACTACATACAGTGGTAATGGTATAGTTCCAACTTTGAAGTTGCATATTGTAGAAAAAATACTAGAATTAGTGCTTTGCTCAGCCTTGTTAGCATTTAACATATAAAATCCCCCCCTATTTTAATAATTTTTTAATACATTTATTCTTGCTACACCTGTTTCTATAGCTGCTTTTGCTACAGCCTCAGCTACCTTTGCTGCTACTTTTTTATCCAATGCACTTGGTATTACATAATCTTCAGTTATATCTTCTTCTTTAATATAGTTAGCTATAGCATTAGCTGCTGCTAATTTCATTTCTTCATTTATTTGTCTTGCTCTAACATCTAATGCACCTCTAAATATGCCTGGGAAAGCAAGTACATTATTAACTTGGTTAGGAAAATCTGAACGTCCAGTACCAACTACTCTTGCTCCTGCCTTTTTTGCTTCATCTGGCGTTATCTCTGGTATTGGATTTGCCATTGCAAATATTATTGAATCTTTATTCATAGATTGTACCATTTCAGGCTTTAATACTCCTGGAGCAGAAACTCCAATAAATAAATCCGAACCAACCATTGCGTCTGCTAAAGTTCCTGTTATATTAGTTGGATTTGTTATTTCTGCAAGAGCCTTTTTAGCAGAATTCAAACCTTCTTGACCTCTGTAAATTATTCCTTTTCTATCACAAGCAACTATATCTTTTGCACCTGACAAAAGTAATAACTTAATTATAGATGTTCCTGCTGCACCTGCTCCATTTACTACTACCTTAATATCTTCAAATTTCTTTGCTGTAAGTTTAAGAGCATTTATTAATCCTGCAACTACTACTACAGCTGTACCATGCTGATCATCATGAAATACTGGTATATCTAATTCTTCTTTAAGTCTATCTTCTATTTCAAAACATCTAGGTGCACTTATATCTTCTAAATTAATTCCTCCAAAAACTGGAGCCATTAGCTTAACTGTTTTAACGATTTCATCAACATCTTTAGTTTCTAAACATATAGGGAATGCATCAACGTTTGCAAAACCTTTAAATAATATAGCCTTTCCTTCCATAACAGGTATTGCAGCTTTAGCTCCTATATCTCCTAATCCTAATACTGCTGTACCATCTGAAACTACTGCTACAAGATTTCCTTTTGATGTATATTTGTATACGTTTTCCTCATCTTCATGGATTTTAGTACAAGGTTCTGCAACTCCTGGTGTATAAGCAAGACTTAAATCATCTCTTGTTTCTAATGCTACTTTAGATACTACCTCAATTTTACCTACATTTTTTTCGTGAACTTTTAAGCTTTCTTCAAAATAATTCATAATAATTCCATCCTTCCTCTACTTATTACTTTTTTTCTTTTCTTTCTATAATCACATAATATCAGCAAAGTCTGAATATTAAAATATTCTGTAATTTTTAAAAGTAATTTTGTTCATAAAAAATAATTAGTTATTTTTTTAACAAACTATAATATAAAAAATAAATTACTGTTAACTCAGCTCATTCTGCCTAGACACTTAATTCTTGAAGCATAATTCCATATCCTCTATTAGCGAGTAGTCTAGTCATAGAATGAAAAAATATAGGATATATAACCTACTATTACCTTAATATGCTCCTCTTCCTTCATCCTTTACTGTAGCCTTTACCTTTATTTCTATATTAGACTCACTTACAACTTTATTCCAATCTACACCAGTTTGCCTTCCGTACTTAGCTGCAGCCACTCTTCCTAACTCTAAAATATCTGTTTTATATTCATATTTAGCCTTATTAATATATTCAGTACACATTTTTTTCACAGAATTCTCCATATCACTAGTGAACTTTTTTAATTCTTTAGGATCTTTATTAATGTTAGGATCTAACTCATTAGATGCTATACTTCCATTTAAATCTATATTTATTACGAAGTTATATTTTTCATCTGTTTTATAACATTTAACTTCTCTTTTGGATTGTGCATAAAAATTAACATAGTGTTTTGAATCCTTCTGTATAGTTAGCACACCTTTTCCACCATCGAATTTTAAAATACTTATGATTCTAGCTTCTTGCATATTTGTTTTTCCAACCATTTTATCCTCTTTAAATATGGCAAGACCGGTGATTTCAAGACCTTCTTCCTTTAATTCAACATAAGGCAGTACCGAGTTTCTTCCTTCTGAGTCCACTCTTACAATTAAATCCATCATACTAAATTGACTTGAAAAAAAATTATAGTATATTGAATTTTTTACCATTCCTTCAACATATTCTGCAGAATTTGCATAACCTTCAATTTTATATTTTAATAAATCCTCTGCTTTTCCTCTAAATATTATCGCAGGACTTCTATCATTAATTGTAGGATTGTTAAGTAATATATCAATGATGTTATGTATACCATATTGAGCATATGTATCGCTTATTACATATAGTTTTTCAAGTCCTAACAAATACCTTTTATTAGCCTTTCTTTGACGATCATCCCTAATACCTCCTACGCTACTACTTTCCCCTGAAATAGCTTTACTTGTTACATCACCAGATGAACTAAATTCATACACAGGAATAGAAGCCCTATAATCCTCCTTGCCATAAATGTCATAGCCTATTGCTATTGGAATATCTAAATTTTCTATTACTTCTCCCTTTGAACCTATGACGCTATAGCTAAAAATTACAGTTAAAATTATTATAAAAATAAATCTTCTTATGGAGTTTTTATTCATATTTCTCACCTTTTTTCATAATCATTAAAGAATCTCCTGTAATGACCTAGTTATTGACTAATATGCTCCTCTTCCTTCATCTTTTACTGTAACCTTTACCTTTACTTCTATATTAGACTCGCTTACAACTTTATTCCAATCTATACCAGTTTGCCTTCCGTACTTAGCTGCAGCCACTCTTCCTAACTCTAAAATATCTGTTTTATATTCATATTCAGCCTTATTAATATATTCAGTACACATTTTTTTCACAGAATTCTCCATATCACTAGTGAACTTTTTTAATTCTTTAGGGTCTTTATTAATACTAGGATCTAACTCATTAGATCCTATACTTCCATTTAAGTCTATATTTATTACAAACTTATATTTCCCATCTGTTTTATAACATTTAACTTTTCTTTCGGATTGTGCATAAAAATTAACATAGTGCTTTGAATCCTTCTGTATAGTTAATACGCCCTTTCCACCATTGAACTTTAAAAGACTTAAGATTCTAGCTTCTTGCATATTTGTTTTTCCAACCATTTTATCCCCTTTAAATATGGCAAGACCGGTGATTTCTAGACCTTCTTCCTTTAATTCAATATAAGGCAAAACCGAGTTTCTTCCTTCTGAGTCCACTCTTACAATTAAATCCATCATACTAAATTGATTTGAAAAAAAATTGTAGTATATTGAATTTTTTACCATTCCTTCAATATATTCTGCAGAATTTGCATAACCTTCAATTTTGTATTTCAATAAATTCTCTGCTTTTCCTCTGAATACTATAGCAGGACTCCTATCATTAACTGTAGGATTATTAACTAATACATCAATAATGTTATTTATACCATTTTGAGCATATGTATCGCTTATTATATATAACTTTTCAAGTCCTAATAAAAACTTTCTGTTAGATTTTCTTTGGCGATCATCCCTACTTTCTGCTATATTGTTACCTTCACTCTTAAGTACCCTGCTTGTTACATTGCCTTCTGAAGTAAATTCATATACAGAAAGAATAACGGTGATATATTCGCCTTTTACTAAGTCAGAACCTATTGCTATGGGAATATCTAGATTTTCTACCACTTCTCCCTTTGTGCCTATAAAACTGTAAGCAAAAATTATAGTTAAAATTATTATGAAAATAAACCTTCTTATGGAGTTTTTCTTCATATTTATCACCTTTTTTCATAGCCGTTAAAGAAGCCCTGTAATGACCTAGTTATTGACTAATATGCTCCTCTTCCTTCATCTTTTACTGTAACTTTTACATCTACTTCTATATTAGACTCACTTACAACTTTACTCCAATCCACACCAACTTGCCTTCCATACTTAGCTGCTGCCACTCTTCCTAACTCTAAAATATCTGTTTTATATTCATTCTTAGCCTTGTTAATATATTCAGTACACATTTTTTTCACAGAATTCTCCATATCACTGGTGAATTTTTTTAATTCTTTAGGGTCTTTATTAATACTAGGATCTAACTCATTAGATGCTATACTTCCATTTAAGTCTATATTTATTACAAAGTTATATTTTTCATCTGTTTTATAACATTTAACTTCTCTTTTGGATTGTGCATAAAGATTAACATAGTGTTTTGCATCCTTTTGTATAGTTAGGACACCTTTTCCACCATCGAACTTTAAAAGGCTTATTATTCTAGCTTCTTGCATATTTGTTTTTCCAACCATTTTATCCCCTTTAAATATGGCAAGACCGGTGATTTCAGGACCTTCTTCCTTTAATTCAACATAAGGCAGTACCGAGTTTCTTCCTTCTGAGTCCACTCTTACAATTAAATCCATCATACTAAATTGATTTGAAAAAAAATTGTAGTATATTGAATTTTTTATCATTCCCTCAATATAATCTGCAGAATTTGCATAACCTTGCATTTTATATTTTAATAGATCCTCAGCTTTCCCATTGAACACTATGGTTGGGTTTCTATCATTAACTTGAGGATTATTAAGTAATATATCAATAATATTATGTATACCATATTCAGCATATGTCTCGCTTATTACATATAACTTTTCAAGTCCAAGCAAAAACCTTTTATTAGATTTTCTTTGGCGGTCATCCCTTGTTTGCCCTATATTACTACTTTTACCAGTAAGTGTCTTACTTGTTATATTACCTGATGGAGAAAACATATATACCGAAATAGGTACACTATAGATTACATTATCTTTACCTATTATTTCCATATCATATCCTATACCTGCAGGAATTTCTAGATTTTCTACAACTTCTCCCTTTGAACCTATAAAACTGTAGCTAAAAATTATAGTTAGAATTATCATAAGAATAAACCTACGGTTGAAGTTTTTCTTCACATTTTTCACCTTTTTTCATAGTTATTAATAAAGCTATTATACCCACATATAGTATATTATAAAGTGAATATATTGGTATTACTTTTCCTAGAAAAGCTCTCCTTATAGTAGGATTTTGGTATAGAGTCGATAGATAAAAAATTAATGGATACATTAATATAACAAATGATTTTCTACTTACACTTTTAGTTAACTCACTTAAACCAAATGTAAATGCATAATAGCAATTGGACAAAATTCTAAACATTATCATAAGCCACAAACTCATAAATATGTATCTAAAACTATTAATAATAGGTATGGTTACCGCTTCTGCTACTGTAACTATAGGCCATAAAAATTTTGGAATAATATCAATACCTAAATAGAATATGGAAATAAAGGTGAACCATATATAAATAATCATGGCAATAATTATACTTGTTATACCACATTTTTTAAGTTTCTTATTATCCTTAAAAAAAGGATAGATTAACAATAAAATTTCTATACCGTTATAAGCAAGCATTGTATCTTTTGTAGACTTTATTATACTTATAATTCCTGAGCCAAATACAGGCATTATATTTAAAATACTGCCCTCCTTTAAAGCTGCAATGGGAATAAAAAACACTATTAGACTTAAATAAAATATTACTTCACTCATTCTTCCAAGAGTTTTAATTCCTTTATATGCTACAAAGGCTGGCATCAAAAGTGTTGTTATTAATATTTTTTTCAGGGTTAAAAAAGGGGTCATATATATCATAAGTAAATTGCTCATTCCTCCAGCCACTTCTGTTAGTATTAATAAAAAGAATAGTATAAATATTAAATTTAAAATAGTTCCTAAAAACTTTCCACAATACTTTTTACTTAGTATTAATATGTTTTGCTGTGGAAATTTTTTATGCATATATTGTGCTAATAAAACAAAGTATAGAGGATATACTGCACCTAATGCACTGGATATCCATCCATCTTGTTTTGCATATTTTATTACATCAAGAGGTAAAGTTAACACTCCAATACCAATCATACTTCCAACTAAGATTAAGGTTAACTGACTAGGAGTTAAATAACTATCCTGATATTTATCCATTTTTCTTCCCCCTGAGTTTTCCTTTCAAATCACCTTGTCTTATAGGGTTATTATTCGGTATGCCATTCGGGCTTTTATTCATTTTCCATATAGGTGCCCTTATTAAAGTATCTTTCATATCACTTTTATTAAATGAAAAATAAGGTACTCCGAAGCTATCTAAAGAACAAAGGTAAGCTATAAGAAAAAATATTGATATAGCCACGCCTAATATTCCTAACCAATTTGCTAGAATTATAGCCGGATAATTTAATATCCTTATTGAAAGAGCCATTTCATAGTTAGGAATTAAAAATGATGCGATAGTTGTAAGCCCAAGTACAAGTAATGTGGTTGAGCTTACCATTTTAGCTTTCATTGCTGCATCTCCTATAATAATACCGCCAACTACACTTATGGTCTGACCTATCTTACTTGGAAGTCTAAGCCCTCCTTCCCTTAAAAATTCTATAACCAAATTCATAGATAACATAGACATAAAAGGAGTTAACGCTAACCCTTTTCTTGATTCAATTATAGACTGTATAAAAGTTGAAGGTATTAACTCCGAATTGAATTTAATTATAGTTATGTAAATACCAGGAAAGGTTAGTATTATAACAGCTGCTATATATCTTATAATTCTTGAAAAAGACCCTACTAAGGTTCTATTATTATAGTCTTCTACTGTTTCAAAAAACTGAATAAATAAAGCAGGTACAGTTAAAGCAAAAGGAGTGCCTTCTAATAGTATAGCTATCTTTCCTTCCATTAAATTTGCCTGCACTCTATCTGGCCTTTCTGTATAAAATACCTGTGGAAAAATACTATAAGTATGTTCTTCTAGATATTGCTCAATAGCAGAATTTGATCCAACAGTATCTACATCTATAGATGTTATTCTGTCTCTTATGTCTTTTAATAAATTTTTATCTACTATATCATCTATGTAAATAATTACTAGATCAGTTTGAGACCTTCTTCCTACAGTGAAATTTTCTATTACAAGATTTTTATCTTTTATTCGTCTTCTTAATATACTTATATTGGTTTCCAAACTTTCTATAAAGCCATCTCTGGGCCCCCTTGTTGAAGATTCAGTTTCTGGATCTGTCACAGCTCTATAAACACCTTCTGTAGTGTCTACAATTATGAAGTTGCAATAACCTTCAACCAGTATCACTGTTTTTCCTCTCTTAATTCCTTCTACAACTTTATTTATATCTGTTTCGATCTCGGTGTTACTCATAGTAATGTATTTTTTACATAAATAGTCTCCTAATTCAGCTATTCCACTTAAGTTTTCTTCTACATGAAGCATTAGATGAGTCAATATATCTCTATCTATCACATCTTTATTGACCAATCCAGCTGTATAAACAATAGCAGCATTTATTGGACTTTGTTTTCCTATGATGAAGTGTTTTTCTGCTAATTTGCTTTTGCCTCCTATTAAATTTTTAATACTGTCTATATCGAATTCAATATTGTTTTTTGAATCTGGCATATACATCACCCCATGTGAAAATTTTCCCTCTTATTCAAACAAATTATTCACTTAATCTAAAGAACAATTTTAAAACCTTGAAAAAATAACTTTCTTCTTTCTAAATTATTTTTTCCTTTTTACACATATAAAATTCTAATAATGATACTTTATTTTTATCCTATGACTACCAGATTTAATATTCCCATCTGATTCAAGTTTCACTTCATAATTTCCCTATGTAAAAACCCCTCAGTTTACTATTAACAACTGAGGGGTTACTTAAGGCATCTGAAATCTATTTACTCTTTTTCTTTACAGAAATGAATCTCTGTCTGAGAACATATTTATGTTTATTTTTATCTATATACATTCTTTTGTCCGCAATTTTAATTAATTCATTAAAACTCTTCTCCGAAGAATACCTAATAGCATATCCATATGCAGCAGATACATTTACTATTTCATTTTCACTAAGGATAATGCTTCTTTTTTCAGTAATATCCTTAATATCGCCTATTATCTTTTTTACCTGTTTTTCATCAAAACCTTCCAAAATTATATGAAACTCGTCTCCTCCCATTCTCAAGATTAAACTCTCTTTTGGACAGGTTTCCTTAAGTATATCTGCAAAAAGCTTCAATAATTCATCTCCTATATGGTGGCCATATTTGTCATTGGCTGTCTTTAAATTATTCATATCCGCAACTATTGCTGTTTGTGGATATTGCTTGTGATCTATTGTCTCCTTAATTTTTCTACTAAAAAAATTTCTATTATGTACATTTGTCAAAGTATCAATGTAAAGAAAATGCTCCCTCTGCCTAAGCAATTCTGTCTCAGTTCTTTCTTTTATTAAATCCCTAATCAATTTTATTACATATAGGATTACAATAATCAGTATAATACCCAACCCTATTATTATAAAAATAAGTTTTTTATAATATTTCTTTTTATCCACATGAGGAACCTCTTCATACCCTACCTTACTTAATTCGTCTATATCCATTAATGGAATAACCCTATCTATTATACTTGCCAGTTCAGGTTTACCTTTTGTAATACCATAATACAAACATGAGTCGGCACTAGTTATACCCTTTTCCACTAAATCATACAATTGCAATTCTTCAGTATAGTACCTAACTACAGTTGGATTTTCTATAAGGTAATCAGCCTTTCCCTTATGAACCATCTCAAGAGATTCCTGTATATTATTCGTCTCTATAATATTTACGCTAGTCAGGTTTTTCTTAAGATACTCATAATGCCAAAAACCTTTAATAACAGCAACCCGTTTTCCCTCCAGACCGAAGATGTCTCTTGCATCCCTGCTATCCTTTCTTCCAACAATTATATCTCTTTCTAAACTATAAGGGCGAGGATACCATACATATTTCAACCTCTCATCAGTTTTGGCCATATTTAAAACATCAATTTCCCCTTTTGTAAGTTTCTCATACAAATCATTGAAATCTCCATAATTACTTACAAATTTTATACCAGTTTTTCTTGATATTTCTTTTATTATTTCTCCACTTATACCTTTATATGTATTATTTTCATAATAATCAAATGGAAGGTAATCTTTAGTAACTCCCACAACTGCTTTGCCATCCTTTTTTAACCATTCCATTTCCTTATCTGTTAGATTCATTATTTTTATATTATAATCTATCTCACTCTTATCAATTAGTTCTGCAAGTTTGTTTTTACTTAACAGGTATTTGATTTCTTTATCTAGTATATCTGCTAGTATCTTATTCTCTTTTCTTGTGGAAAAAGTCATGTCTGATGTTATTTTGTGTATTTTAAAAGCGTAGGTTAAATCAGGAAACCTATAAATATAATCATATACAATAGGCCCCCCTGGCATAATAAAGGCATCAATTTCATTATTGTGTAAGGCCGCAATTCCTTCTTCTTGAGAATAATAATTTTTTTGCTTATAAGTTATATTTTTATAAGTACTTGGTACTAATGAGGATATAATATCTCCTTTCATAAAACCAACAGTCTTTTTATCAATATCACCTATAGTATGTATATCTTTTCCCTTTTTAGCTACAATTACATATGCATTCTTATTAATAGGACGCGTAAAATCCATAAACTTTTTTCTTTCTGTAGTTTCATTAGCTCCAAGAAGTATATCTACACTACCAGTTTGCAGTCCTGAGTAAACTTCCCCCCAGCCTTTAGAAGCTTCAATTTTAAAATTTAATCCTAAATCTTTCTTCATGACATCTATTAATGGAATTAGGTATCCCTTTTCTTCACCTTTATACTTAAAGTACTCAATTCCTGAATAAGGATCTATTCCCAATACAAAGACACGGTCTTTATTTTCACTTAGCCACTGTCTTTCCTCTTTAGTTAATTCTATTGGATTATCTATATTAATAGATGCTGAAACCCTAAAGGAAACAATCATTACGAAGATTAATATGAATGAAGAGATTCTTAAAATATATTTCAATAATGCCACCCCCAGGTAAAACAATCTCATATTTCACTATAATTCTATATACTAAATAATAATATAAACTATTGCTCTCTTCAACTAAAATGAATTTATTATCATAAATAAAAAAATAAGGGACTATAGCTAAAAATACTATAACCCCTTATTTTTTTATTTGTACTAATATAATATTAAAGTCCTAAAAGCTCTTTAGTATGTTTTTCTACCATTTCAGGAGTAACATCAGCTCTTCTAGCAACTCCTGTTTCTATAGCAGCTTTTGCTACATAAGAAGCTACCTTTGGTGCTATTCTTAAGTCGAAAGCATTAGGTATTACAAAGTCTTCTTTTAATTCTTCTTCGCTCACAAGCTCTGCTATTGCATAAGCTGCTGCTATCTTCATTTCATCATTTATTTCACTGGCACGAACATCTAGAGCTCCCCTAAATATTCCTGGAAATGCTAACACGTTGTTAACTTGATTTGGAAAATCCGATCTACCTGTACACACTACTCTAGCCCCAGCTTCTACAGCTAAGTTAGGAAGTATTTCTGGGTTTGGATTCGCCATTGCCATGATTATTGAATCCTTATTCATGGATTTTACCATTTCCTGTGTTACACAATTAGCAGCAGATACTCCTAAGAATATATCTGCTCCCTTTATTACTTCTGCAAGATTTCCTTGCTCAAGATTAGGATTTGTTATTTCAGCTATTTCATCTTTGTATTTATTCATTCCAACTGGTCTTCCCTTATAAATAGCTCCTTTAGTGTCACAAAGAATTGCATTCTTTATTCCCATCTTTATTAAAAGCTTTGTAATGGCAATTCCTGCTGCTCCTGAACCATTAACAACAACTTTTACATCTTCAAATTTTTTATTTGTTAGTTTTAAAGCATTTATTAAGCATGCTGTTGAAACTACTGCTGTTCCATGCTGATCATCGTGGAATATTGGAATATTACATATTGCTTTTAATTTAGCTTCTATTTCAAAACATTCTGGAGCTTTTATATCCTCTAAATTTACTCCTCCAAAACCAGATTCCATAAGCTTTACAGTTTCAACTATTTTATTAACATTGTTAGTCTCTAAGCAAATTGGAAAAGCATCTACGCCTGCAAAAGCCTTAAATAACACTGCCTTACCTTCCATAACTGGAAGTCCTGCTCCTGCACCTATAGCTCCTAAGCCTAATACTGCTGTGCCATTTGTTACAACGGCTACCCAATTCCCTTTTGAAGTATAATCATATATAGTTTCATAATTTTTATTTATTTCTAAACATGGCTCTGCAACACCTGGAGTGTATGCCATTGTTAAATCTTCCGCTGTTTTTACAGGAACTTTACAATGAAGGGCAATCTTACCTTCGTTGTCCTTGTGGAATTTTAATGCTCTTTCTCTTAAGTTACTCATTATGTATAACCTACCTTTTTTTATTATTTATTAATTTTAAATGAACTCTTTAAAGATACTATTCTGTTAAACACTGATTTATCATCATTAGTATATTTAGGATCTACATTAAAATATCCCTGTCTAATGAACTGAAATTTATCATGAGCTTTTACATTTTTCATGCTTGGTTCTACAAATCCTTGAAGTACTTCTAATGAATTAGGATTAACTTGATCAAGGAAAGTTTTATCATTATCACTTTCTTCATCTAAAATTAAAGGCTCGTATAGTCTAATTTCTGCAGGTATGGCACGCTTTGCATCAACCCAGTGAATTGTTCCTTTAACCTTTCTTCCTGTAAAGCCACTTCCACTTTTTGTTTCAGGATCATAAGTGCAGTGTAATTCCAATACATTACCATTTTCGTCTTTAATAACTTCATTACATTTTACAAAGTAAGCTTCTTTTAATCTTACTTCATTTCCTGGGAACAATCTAAAATATTTCTTTGGAGGATTTTCCATGAAATCCTCTGCATCAATGTATATCTCTCTTGAGAATGGAATTTGACGGTTTCCAAGCTCTGGAGCATCTTGATGATAAGGAACTTCAAGCATTTCAACTTCATTTTCTGGGTAATTTGTTATTACCACTTTTATTGGTCTTAAAACTGCCATAACCTTTGGAGCTTTCGTTTCTAAATCTTCTCTTATAAAATGCTCTAACATTTGAGCATCTACTGTACTACTAGCTTTTGCTACACCAATAGCTCTACAGAAGTTTCTCATAGCCTCAGGAGTGAAGCCTTTTCTTCTTAAGCCGGCTATAGTTGGCATACGAGGATCATCCCAACCATCAACAAAGTTTTCATCTACTAATTGTTTTAATTTTCTCTTACTCATAACTGTATTTGTTATGTTCAATCTAGCAAATTCGATTTGTTTTGGCTTACTTTCCATCTCACATTCTCTGATTACCCAGTCATATAATGGACGGTGGTCTTCAAACTCTAATGTACAAATAGAGTGAGTAATGCCTTCAATTGCATCTTCAAGTGGATGTGCAAAATCATACATAGGATATATACACCACTTATCTCCTGTATTATGATGTGATGCATGAGCAATTCTATATATAGCTGGATCTCTCATAGTTATGTTAGGTGATGCCATATCAATTTTAGCTCTTAAAATCTTCTCACCATCTTTGAATTCACCCTTACGCATACGCTCAAATAAATCCAAATTTTCTTCTACTGTTCTATTTCTATAAGGACTTTCCTTACCTGGCTGTGTTAAAGTCCCTCTGTATTCTCTCATTTGTTCTGCGCTTAAATCATCTACATATGCTTTACCATTTTTAATTAATAGTACAGCACGATTATACATTTCTTCAAAATAATTTGAAGCAAAATTTAGTTCTTCCCAATCAAAACCTAACCATTTAACGTCTTCTTTAATGGATTCTACATATTCTGTATCTTCCTTAGTTGGATTTGTATCATCAAAACGCAGATTAGTTGTACCTTTAAATTCATCAGCTAATTCAAAATTTAAAATGATTGATTTTGCATGACCAATATGTAAATAGCCGTTTGGCTCTGGTGGGAACCGAGTTATTATTTTTTTATAGTTTCCTGACTGTAGATCTTCTATGACAATATTCTTTATAAAGTTTGATGAAGTAGTTTTATTTTCCATTTTTTCTCCCTTCGCTTCTATCATATATTATATATAATTACAACGAAAATAATATATCACAGAAATACATTATTTTCTATTAATTATAGATAATTTTATTACTTTTTCTATTATTAGTATATCTATATTATACATATTTGATTCTAATTGAAAATCTAAAATTCTGCAATACTTTAATCATTTTCCTTCATATAATAATACGAAAAAATTCAATATTATCTATTAATTTTAACCTAAAAATAAAATGTTAGATTAATAATTTAAAATATATACATAATCTATATATTTTAAACATAAAAAAAAAGCTGGCAATAACCAACTTCATATACTTACATTTCATTAAACATCCATATGACATAATTTAAAACACCTGCAAATGATACCCAGATAATGTAGGGTATCATTAAAAGACCTGCTTTTTTATCAATTTTATAAAATTGAAATGTTGTTAAAAGAATAAAAACTAATAGTAATAATAATTCTATAAATGCTAATCCATAAAGTTTAAATCTAAAAAAAATAACTGGCCAAATAAGATTTAACCCTAACTGAATAAAATAATATCTCATTGCCTTTCTTACATCTTTACCATACTTGCCACTGAGCCATATTCTGTAAAATGAAATAGCCATGAGAAGATATAATATAGACCATACAATTGGAAAAATCCATCCTGGAGGTGAAAATGATGGTTTCATAAGATTTTCATACAACCCCTGATTAGACATAACTAAAAAACCTGACAGAAATCCTAATGCCTCAGTTAAGATAACAATTATAAGAAGCACTCCTAATTGCTTTTTATCTCCCACCTTAAATAAATTTACCACATTATAACTCCCCTTTACTTTTTCATCGATTCCATAACTAATCACTGATAATTTCCTTTTTATACAAATAAGAGCTAATTGGTGCTAGTTTCTAGATTGCTTCATCATTTACTTTATATAATATTATAATGCGGTAAACTATATTTTATGTGTTATTTTTTATACTTTAATTCATAAATAAGTTTTTTCTTTTCTAATAGTATAGATAACATAATTTTACAATTTAGAGTGTTAATTTTCAATATTTTCCTTTCCTATAACATCCATATATATGCTATAATAAAGAGATATTCTGTTTAGTGAATTTTTTACCTATTCTTACTGTATAAGGATAAGTTTTACATAAAATATACTATCACTTTTTTCTAGGAGGTTTTTTAATTGGATACCAGAGATAAGATTAAAAATATATTTTTATATTTACTTAGTATAAAAAATATGGACAAAAAAATTGTAAGAGATGTTACCAAGTACACAAGGATTATTTGGGAAGCGGACTTATATAATAAAAAAGGCTGTATATTAAACAAAAAAGAAGATGAAAATTGGCTTCAGATAGGAAAAGAGCATAAAGAACTCTATAATATTCTTTTTAAAATATATTCTGATTTAGAGAAGAATAGTGAAGACTTAGAAATAGTTTGGGGACATGGTCTTTTAAGCTGGAAAGTAAATGATGAAAAAATACTTCATCCTATGTTCACAACAAAAATGTCATTAAATTTTAATGCAGAAAAAGGTATATTTATTCTCACTCCTTACAACAATATAACTAATTTAGAACTAGGTGTGCTTGAAGGTCTAGATTTACCTAATTTACATAAAATTATAGATATAAATATAGATGTTAAAAATCATGGCATAGATGCAAGAAATGTTGAAGATATAGAAAATTTATTAGGTGAAATATTGAATTGTTTAGGCACTAATGCCTCACAAGAAATTAAAAAAGAGCTTCTTGCTTTATCGGATATAACAATTGGAGACAACCCAACTTTTTATAATGCACCTTGTATAATTTTGAGAAATATAGATACAAGGCTTTGGGATTTAGAATTAAAGGATATTTTAAGCTATATAGATGAAGGAAAACCTATTCCAAATACTATTGAGGCTTTGGTAAAAGAAACTAACTCTATAGGTATTAAAGAAAGTTATAACGAATGGGAATCTATAGGAAAAGATATACTGTTTCCCCTTCCTGCTAATGAAGAGCAAGAAGAAATTACTAAAAGGCTTGCAAAGAATTTTGGTGTAGTTGTACAAGGCCCACCTGGAACGGGCAAAAGTCATACTATAGTTAATTTGATATGCCACTTAATGGCCCATGGTAAACGAGTTTTAGTTACGAGCCAAACTGATAAGGCATTAAAAGTGCTGTCAAATAAGATACCAGATGAAATAAAGTCTCTATGCATAAGCCTTTTAGGAAATGATTCTAAGGCTTTAAATGAACTTGATGAAGCAGTAAGAAAAATAACTGAAAATTTATCTATAGATCCAAAGACACTTCTTAATGAAGTTGCACCTCTTGAAGAAGATTTAAAAAGATGCGGAGAAAATATAGAACATCTTAAGCATGATTTAAAAGAAGCGGAGTCTTTTGAAAACAAAACTGTAAATTATAAAAATGAAACATTTACTCTTACTGAGCTTGCAAAATGGGCTAGAGAAAATAAAAATATATATTCATGGATAGATGATGACATTCAGTTAAAAACTAGATGTCCTTTAAATGAAGAAGAATTTGACACTCTAATTAAACTTATAAGAGAAAATAAAAAAGAGGAAATAGATAAATTAAATAAAATAAAAGATTTATTATATAAGATTCCTTCTTATGAAGACATTTCATTAAAGCTTGATAGAATGAATTTTTTAGAAGAGAATATGACTAAATATAAAGACAGTATTGACCGTTGGGAAATTAAATCTAGTGACAAGGATATTGAGGAGCTTTTAAAGTTAATTATAAAAGCTCAAGAAAAAATTGAACAAATAGACAACAGCTGGCTTAAGGCAGTTATGAAATCCTACTATAATAATGAAGCTTCTAAAGAATTTTGGCAAGATATAGTATTAAACTTAAATAATTATATAAGACAAATAAGTGTTATAAAGCAAATTGTAAATTCTCACAACGTTAAATTCCCTAGCAGTGTGGATATTACTAAACTTCAAAGTGATTTTGAAGTTATAAATAAGCATATCCAAGCTAAAGGCAAGCTTAGCTCTATATTTAAAGTATTTCACAGCAGTTTAAACTATATTTTAGATGATTGCGAAGTTGATTTTAGACCTATCAATACAAAAGAGCAATGTGACATATTTAGCAAATCCATAGAAAAAGATATTCTAGAAAGAAGTCTAAGAACCCTTTGGAATAACACTGTAAAAGAATTTGGCGGCAAGCTTGTAACAAATTCGGATAACAATTTATTAAATACAATAGGTGAAAATGCTATAGAAATAGAATATGTACTTAACTGGGAAGAGGAGTATGTAAATCCTATTCTTAAGTTATTAGATGACACAAAAACTCCAATAGAATTAAATTTATATAATAAGCAGTCCTATGACTATCTTATAAAAGGACTAAAATCTTTACAGTGTATAAGAGAATATGAAGAATTAAATAAATATATAGAAGCTACAAGGAAATTATTCCTTAAGAATGATTATTTAAGTGAAGCCTCTGATTGGATAGCAGAATATGATAAAACAAAAATAAGAAAGCTTTACGATCAGTTGTGGAAGCTTAGAGAAATAAAAGACAAGGGTGAACAAATAAATAAATTTTTAGTAAGATTAAGTGAAACCTGTCCGCTTTTTACTAGAAAACTATTAAGTGAGTGGAATAATAATTCCTTAAGAGATTATTGTAAGAACTGGGACAATGCATGGAAATGGAGAGCTGCTACCTCTCTTTTAAATGAGGTTTATAAATTAAAGCCTGAACAAATTGAAAAAGATATTGAAGCTGAAAAATTAAGAGAAAAGACTCTAATAAAAGAAATAGTAGCCAAAAAGACTTGGTATAATCAAATAATGCGTACCTCCGAATCCCAAAAGAGAAGTCTCTTTACTTGGATGGAATCAATAAAGAGAATCGGAAAAGGTACTGGCAAGCAGGCGGCTAAATATAGAAAATTAGCCCAAAAGGAAATGGAAAATTGTAAAGATGTTATTCCCGTTTGGATTATGCCTTTAAATAAGGTCATCGAAAACATAAAGCTTCACAATGATTTATTTGATGTAGTTATTATGGATGAAAGCAGTCAAAGTGATATTTCCGCTATAACTGCACTACTCAGAGGTAAAAGAGCTGTTATTGTTGGTGACGAGTGCCAAATAAGCCCTGAAGCTATTGGTAAAGATAATGAGATGGTAGAAAATCTTATTAGTAGATACTTAAAGGATGTACCTCATGCAGAATGGTTTGATTTAAAGACAAGCCTTTATCATACTGCTTTAAGAGTATTTCCAAGCAGACTAGTTCTTAAAGAACACTTTAGATGTGCTCCAGAGATAATAGGCTTTAGTAATGGCTTATGTTATTCTGGAGAAATTATACCTCTAAGATGCCCTGAAAAGACAGATACATTTACTCCTACTGTCTGCGCCATAAAAATTGAGGATGGCTTCAAAGATAGTACTAAAAATGTTAATGAAAAGGAAGCTGAAATTTTAGTAAATAAAATTGTTCAGTGCTGCAGAGATAACCACTATGATGGTATGACTATGGGAGTTATATCTCTTTTAGGAGAAGCCCAAAGTGATCTTATAGAAAATATGCTTAAAGAAAAATTAGGCATAGAAGAAATGATAGATAGAAAGATGATTTGTGGTGATGCTTACTCCTTCCAAGGTGACGAGAGAGATGTTATTTTCTTATCCTTGGTTATTGCAAATAATGCTAAATTTACAGCCTTAACTAAAGAATCTGACATAAGAAGATTCAACGTTGCTGCAAGTCGTGCTAGAAATCAAATGTTCTTATTCCATTCAATTGACTTAGAGAATTTAAACTCTAAATGTGTAAGGGCATCACTATTATCCTACTGCTTAAACAATGAAAATAAATCTGTAATTTATGAAGAAGGTAATAGTATATTAGCTTCTGGCTTCAAAAAAGATGTTTATAATGAATTAAAGCGTAAAGGCTACAATGTTAAAACAGATGTGAAAGTTGGAAAATATAAGATAGACTTCGTTATAGAGAGTTCAGATATCAGGCTTGCTGTAGATTGCTGTTCTGAAGATACTGCTTTCTCATTAAACTGGGAAGAAAATCACAGCAGACGTATGACTTTACAAAGAGTAGGATGGAATTTCTTTATAATAAGAGAAAGTCAATTCTATTATCAACCTGATGTAACAATGACTAGTCTCTATGAGGAACTAGACAGCATGGGAATTAAACCAAAGTTTTCTGAAATAGAGAACTTAGTAGGAAAAGAAGCTGCTTGTGCTGAGGAATAAATAAAAATCTATTAAAAGTTAAGGGAATGAATATACTTACATATTCATTCCCTTATATGTTTCACTTCATAATTAAGATATTTGCACATACATTAGTAATAATTTTTATTATCAATTGATAATAGAGTTCACCTGAATTAAACTAGAAAAAAATTGTTTACAACCCCTTAATTATAAGGTATTATGATATCAGATTATACATTATCAAGTGATAATATATGTTCAAAAGTTAATAACACTTATAAGGAGGATTTCTATGGGAATTTTTTCTATTTTTTCAAGAAGTTCAAGTAAAGGGCATTATCGCGGCAGCAATCATGGCAGTGGTTATTATAAAAGAAGTCATAAATCAAACTCTGGTTTTTTCGAATCAATAATTCGCAAGATGTTTTCTGGAAAACGTTATTCTCATTCCTCTTCTGACCAACACCATTCCCACCATTATAAAGAAAATCATCACTCACATCATAAAAAACATTATAGTTCATGGTCCTAAAACTATTTAATAAAGATACAGTATATTCACCAAATCAACAACTTGATGGATATACTGTTTTAAAAATAATTGGTGAAGGAAGATACGGGATTTGCTATTTACTATCCAAAGATAATAAGCAATATGTTCTTAAGCAATTAAAAAGAAGAATACTTGAAAAAACTCGCCCTAAAATCCACTTTGAAGAGGAAATACTAAATGCTACCCAGCATGAATGCATTCCCAAATTTATCAAGAAAATTGAGAGTGAAAATTTTTTCGGTTATATTTTAGAGTTTAAAGCCGGTAAAACATTTGAAGAAATAATTTTTGATGATAATTATATTTTTAAAACATCAGAAATTCATAATATAGCTATTAAATTAATCAGTATTTTAAAGTATTTACATGGTATTAATATTGTTCATAGAGACCTAAGAATACCTAATATTTTATATAACAAAGGTAATCTTTATTTAGTGGATTTTGGTTTAGCTAGGTGGATTGATAATAAAAAATATACCGTTGATATGGATTTTTCCTATATAGGAGATTTTCTACTACACTTGTATTATACATCCTTTGAAACTAAGTCTCTTATAGGAAAACCTTGGTATAAAGAATTAAACTTGTCACCGAAGGAATCCATGTTTCTAAAAAGACTTATGGGTATTGAGAAAAGGTATAGTAATATAAATGAAGTTGAAGAGGATTTACTCTTGTTATAGATAAACAAGCCCAAACTTAGACTTATTCTAAATTGTCTATCTATATAGGGTTTCTGACCTTATAACTTATTTTATACATTAATGAAAACTTAGTAATTTCAAGAGTTTAAATGTATGCATAAGTTAACTTTCGGTCTTGAAACCCTATAATCAACACTCCTCTCAGTCTAGAAAATTTAAATTCTTAGTAAGCCTATCTTGACCAATTACAGTATTTTTAAATATAGTCTGTGCATTTTCTAAATACTCCTCCGGAACTAATAATGAAGGACTAAAATGTGTAAGCCACAGCTCATTGACCTCTCCTTCTTTTGCTAGAGTAGCCGCCTCAGAAAAGAGCATATGTCTGTTCTCTAAGGCTTTAGGCAAGCTTTCATCATCTCCATACATTCCTTCACATATGAAAAGGTCTGAACCCTTAACAAATCTCTTCAACTCTTCTATAGGTCTAGAATCAGTGCAATAAGAAACTTTCAATCCTCTTCTCTCGTCACCTAAAACCATGTTCGGTGTAAACCACCTTCCTTCATGCTCTATCTCTTCTCCCTTTTGAAGTCTATTCCAATACATCACTGGTATACCATTTTCTAGTGCCCTGTCTTTATCAAACTTTCTACTTCTTGGTATATCCATTGAATATGCCAGGCAAGGAATTGTATGTTCTACAGACATTATACTTACATTGAAATCTCCTATTTTATGTGAAGCTTTCCCCTGCCCTTTTAGCTCTAACAAATCTATTTTGTAAGGAAGTACTGGTGCTATAACTCTAAGACCATTAACAACCTCCCACAATCCTTCTGGTCCTATTATTGTAAGTGGTTCAATTCTACCGGAATTAGCTATTGTTAAAAGAAGTCCCGGAAGCCCTGCTATGTGATCTGCATGAAAATGAGTAAATAGTATACCATCTATACTCTTCATTCCCCACCCCAACATTTTTAGACTTACTTGGGTTCCTTCACCACAGTCTATAAGAATTTTTTTGCCATTATGCGAAGCAATCATAGAAGTAAGGCATCTGTTTGGCACAGGCATACTGCCTCCGCATCCAAGTAAACAAATATCTAACATAGTACCCCTTCTTTCAAATAGTACAATTTCCATCTTCACTTTCTATTATATCAGAAGATTTAATCTCATTTTTTGTTATTTCTTCCCCAATTTCAACTAAATAATTTTTTGATAAATCTTTAAAAGATATTTGTTCAACTTTTTCATCTTTTCCATCCATAAAAATTCACCTCTTTCTATTAATAGACTTTCCATCAAAATAGGTTTTATGCTTTCGTATATGGCATTAGTCCACTTTTACTTTTACATAATGTACTTAGCCACTGTAAAAAAATAATAATATTTCTTACTTTTATTGACACCTTAAATTGCATATGTTATTATAAAATCACAAATTCAATTGTATGCAATTAAATTTGATAAAACTTATTAAAAATAGATAGGAGAATTATAAGATATGAACATTTATGATTTTAATGTAAAAACTATAGAGGCCGAAGAAGTATCCCTTGAACAGTATAAAGGAAAAGTTTTATTGATAGTTAATACTGCAAGTAAATGTGGTTTTACTCCTCAATATGAGGATTTAGAAAAAATTTATAAAAAATATAAAGATTACGGTATAGAAATACTTGGTTTTCCAAGCAATCAATTTGCAGAACAAGAACCTGGAAGCAATAATGAAGTAAAAAATTTCTGCCAGATTAATTATGGAGTAACCTTCCCTCTTTTTCAAAAAATAGATGTAAGAGGTAACGATGCTCATCCTCTATTTAAATACTTAACCAATGAAGCTGCTTTTAAAGGCTTTGATATGAATAATTTAAGTGCTAAATTGCTATATACTTTTATGCAAGAAAAACTGCCTGAATATTTAATTGGAGACTCTATAAAATGGAATTTTACTAAATTCTTAATTGATAGGGAAGGTAATGTTATTGAAAGGTTTGAGTCCACTGTACAGCCACTAGACATAGTTCCTAGCATTAAAAAATTATTGTAATTTTGATAAACTACAATATATTTTTATATTAAGGAAGTGAAACAATGAATTCAGAAATACTTAAATTAGATAATCAACTATGTTTTGCACTATATGCTTGTTCCAGAGAGATTAATAAACTCTATAAGCCATATTTAGATGATCTCGGCATAACCTATACTCAATATGTTACACTTTTAGTATTATGGGAAAAAGATAACATCACAGTAAAAGAACTTGGAAATAAACTTCATCTTGATTCTGGAACACTTACACCTTTGCTAAAGAAATTAGAAAGTATAGATATAGTAGAAAGAATACGGGATACAGAAGATGAACGAAATGTTTATGTAAAACTAACTGACAAAAGTTTCAAAATGAAAGAAAAGGCTTTAGACATACCTAATAAGGTTTTTTGTGGAACAGGGCTATCTTTGGAGGAAGCCGTTTCTTTAAGAGAAGGCCTCAAACACTTACTGTTTAACTTAAATAACTGATGAATAGGAACTAAAAAAACACCAGCACCTCAGTGCTAGTGTTTTTTTAGTTTCTACTCATAAATAGGGAATTTTCTACATAAAGTTATTACTTCTTCTCTTATTTCAGATAAATCCTTATCTTTATTTTCTATTACATAGTTTATAAAGTAAGCTATCTTTTTCATTTCTTCTTCTTTAAATCCTCTTGTAGTTACTGCTGGAGTTCCTAATCTTATACCACTAGTAACAAAAGGACTTAATTTTTCAAAAGGTACAGTATTTTTATTCACAGTAATACCAGCTTCATCCAAAAGCTTTTCTGCATCTTTTCCTGTAATATTCTTATTTGTTAAATCTATTAAAATTAGATGGTTATCTGTACCACCAGATACTAGTCTAAATCCATATTTTAATAATTCTTCTGCTAAAACTTTAGCATTCTTAATTATTTGACCTGCATATTCTTTATATTCATCTGTTAATGCTTCACAAAAACATACTGCTTTTGCAGCAACAACATGCATTAAAGGACCACTTTGTACTCCTGGGAAAATAGTTTTGTCTATGTCTTTTGCATATTTCTCTTTACATATAATAGCTCCACCTCTTGGACCTCTTAAAGTCTTATGAGTTGTAGTTGTTACAAAGTCAGCATATGGTACAGGTGACATATGTTTTCCTGCAGCAATAAGACCTGCTATATGAGCCATGTCTACCATCATGTAGGCACCAACCTCATCACAAATTTCCTTAATCTTCTTGAAGTCTATCTCTCTAGGATAAGCACTTGCACCTGAAACTATCATCTTAGGTTTATGTTTTAATGCAAGCTCTCTTATCTCATCATAATCTATTCTTTCAGTTTCTTTATTTACTCCATAAGAAATGAAATTATAAAGCTTTCCTGAAAAACTAGCCTTACTTCCATGAGTTAAATGTCCTCCATGAGTTAAATCCATACCAAGTACTGTATCTCCTGGTTGAAGTACAGCCATGTAAACTGCCATATTAGCTTGTGATCCTGAGTGTGGTTGTACATTTACATGTTCAGCATTGAATAACTCTTTCATGCTATCTCTAGCTAAATCTTCTACTATATCAACTACACTACATCCACCATAATATCTTTTTCCTGGGTAACCTTCTGCATACTTATTTGTAAAAAAAGAACCCATAGCTTCCATTACAGCTTTACTTGCAAAATTTTCTGAAGCAATAAGCTCTATACCTTCTTCTTGTCTTAACTTTTCTTTTTGAATTGCATCGAATACTTTAGCATTTGATTTTTTTAAATTTTCAAATTTCACTTTTGTAGCCCCCTAGTTTTAAATATTATTGTATTTCTTATCTCTAAGATTTACCATAGTGAGATTATACGCTTATTATCACAATATATCAATAATTTTTTTCATGAATACTTAATAAATTCATGTTTCATTCATATTTATACAAATAACTTAATAATTGCTATTATACTTAAAATTAAAGTATATAATTGTCCTATTTTTACTTTAATACTCCTATTATTCTTTTTACAGTTTCATTAATATCACTGTCATTCATCACATGAAAATCACAGCATTTCTTATAAATATCATATCTCTCATTAAAAAGCTCATATAGTTTATGAACTCCATCCTTTAAAAGTGGTCTAGTTGATACTTCCACATCTGAAGCAATATTCTCTACCGGTCTATCTATAAAAATTATAACTCCAGTTTCTTTCAATCTTTCTATATTTATATGTTTTTTTATTACACCACCTCCAGTAGATATTACTGAAGATTTCTCCTTGCTTAACTCATGAACCACTTCACTTTCCACACTTCTGAAGTAGTCTTCACTCACATCAAATAATTGGGATATAACTTTTCCGCTCTTCTCTTCTATATATTGATCTGCATCAAAAAACTTAAATCCTAAATTTTTAGATATAATTTTTCCTAAAGTAGTCTTTCCACATCCAGGCATACCTATTAAAACAACATTTTTACTCATTTTACACATCACCCTATCCCCTTATCATATTATTAAGAATTACTAATATATTAAGCAAAACTTCTCTTTAATTCTAAGTATATTTCGTCAATAGATTCTTCACTGATTTTAGTATTCTGCCAAATTTTCTGTGCTGCAACTGCCTGTGCTACCAACATATAAAGTCCATTCTCAGTTTTAAGACCTAGTTCTCTTGACTGCTTTAGGAAAAGCGTTTCTTGTGGATTATATATTAAATCTACTGCCACAGAAAACTTAGATAAAATACTCTTCTCTACTGGAGAATATTCTATATTCGGGTACATTCCACAGGGAGTACAATTTATAATAATATCCTGGTTTGTTAGATTTTCCATATCACTATAAGATATTACTTTAAAATTCTTTATATCTTTTGCTATACTTTCTGGATGTCGGCTTACATAAATGATATCATTTATTTTATTATCTATAAGATATTGCACTACTGCCTTAGAAGCACCTCCGCAGCCAAGTATTACCGCCTTTTTATTATTGATGTCTATTTGATTTTTCTTTAGTGCTGCTCCAAAGCCATGATAATCAGTATTATATCCTGTAAGTACACCATCATTGAAGGATATAGTGTTAACTGCACCTATTTTTTCCGCTTCTTCAGAAATCTTATCTAGATACTGCATAATCTGTATTTTGTAGGGTATAGTTACATTTACCCCTTTACATCCAAGAGCCTTTAATCCCCATACAGCATTTTCTAAATCTTCTTTTTTTATCTCTAACAAATTATACAATCCCTTTGAGTTTATAGTTTGAAAAATTAAGTCGTGTATTTGCGGAGAAAAGCTGTGACCTAACTTTTCTCCAATTAATCCATAAAAATTACTCATTTTTATTAATTCACCTCACCCTTGTAATTTCCCAAAAACTTAAAATATAAACTTTCTTCTTCTATTCCTTTAAGTAGATTTTTAGTATTTTCATCTAATATGTTCCCTTGAAAATCTATATAAAAAAAGTATTCCCAGGATTTATCTACAATAGGTCTTGATTCTATTTTTAACATATTGGAATTATTTTCTGAAAAATGCTTCATAACATTATATAATGCCCCAACCTTGTGAGGTAGAGTTGTTATAACCGTTATTTTATCACATTGTTTATTAAGCTCCATATCTCGACCTATTATTATAAATTTAGTATAATTATTCTTATTGTAATTTATATTTTCGTTTAAAATATCAAGTCCATATATCTCTGCTGCTTTTTTACTAGCTACACAAGCTTTATTTTTTAAATTTTCCCTACTAATATATAGTGCACTTTTTGCAGTATTAAAATAAGGAATAAGTCTCCACTCTTTATATTTATCAAAGAAATCTTTAGACTGTAAAAATCCCTGTTCGTGAGAATAAACTTCATTTATGTCCGAAAGTTTAGTACCTTTAATTCCAAGTAAATTATGATCAACTTTAATGCACTTTTCACCTACTATATAAAAACCATATTTACGGAGCAAATCATAAACCTCTGTGATAACTCCAGTAGATGAATTCTCGACAGGTAAAATTCCATACTCTATATCTCCTCTATCCAGTGCATCGAAAACATCTTTAAAACTTGAGAAGCAAGAAGTTGGCCTTTCCTGTCCAAAGTATTCTATTAAAGCCTGATGACTAAAAGAAGCTTCAACTCCTTGAAAGCCAACTTTATATGATGAGTTTTTCTTTTCTGATTTATCCATTTCAAAAGTTTTACCTAATATTTCTTTTTGTGCTTTTCTACTTATACCCATTAAATCTTCAAGAAATTCTTTTAAATAGACATTTAAAGATTTGTCTTCAACATTATCTAAATGTTTATTTATAATCTGTTCTTCTCTAGTTCTGTCTAATACCTTCATAGAATTTCTTCTTTTATATTCAGCTACTTCAGAAACTATTTCCATTCTTTTCTTAAACAACTTTACCAAAGATTCATCTATTTCATTAATTTCTTTTCTTAAACAATCTAACTTTTCCACACCAATCACTTCCATTTTTCAAATTAGAATTCAAAATACTGGCATAACTTAAATAATTTACTATAATAAATCAAGTACTGCTATAGCCACAGCGGCTTCCACTACAGGTAGTGCCCTAGGTACAATGCAAGGATCATGTCTTCCTTTTATCTCTATTTCAGCATTCTCTTTATTTTCTATATCTACAGTTTTTTGAGCTTTACCAATTGAAGGGGTAGGTTTCATTGCAACTCTAAATACTAAAGGCATTCCATTAGTAATTCCACCTAAAATCCCACCATTATTATTACTGAGGGTTTTTATTTTATCTCCATCCATATAATATTCATCATTAGCCTCTGATCCCTTCATTTTTGTTATATCAAAACCTGCACCAAATTCTACTCCCTTTACCCCTGGAATTGAAAATAACAATTGTGCTAAAGTACTTTCTACTGAATCAAAGAATGGGTCTCCTATTCCTACTGGCAGGTTAATAACTGCTGTTTCTATAACTCCACCTACGGAATCTTTTTCTTCTTTAGCCTTTATAATAGCATCTTTCATTTCTGAACCTATACTTTCATCTATTACCGGAAATGCATTTTCCCTTAACGCTTTTAATTTTTCAGCATTTACTTCCACCATATCAAAGCTTCTGTCTTGTAATTTCTCAATACTTTTTATATGACTTCCAATAATTATGCCTTTTCTTTCTAAAATCTGTTTACATACAGCACCTGCAAATACTAGTGGTGCTGTTATTCTTCCAGAAAAGTGGCCTCCACCTCTATAATCATTAAATCCATTGTATTTAACATATCCTGTGAAATCGCCGTGAGAAGGTCTCATTAAATTTTTAGTTTTTTCATAATCTTTTGAGTGCTGACTTGTATTATGAATTATTGCACAAAGAGGTGTTCCAGTAGTCCTTCCATTAAAATATCCGCTTAATATTTGAAAACTGTCTTCTTCCTTTCTCGGTGTAGAAAGTTTACTATTTCCTGGCGCTCTTCTGTCCATTTCTTTATTTATATAATTTAAATCTAATTCTATACCTGGTTGAAGCCCATCTATATTTATTCCTATAGCTTTTCCATGGGATTCTCCAAAAATAGAGAACTTAATTTTCTTCCCCCAAACTCCACTCATCCATATTACCTCCTAGTTTTCTAAAATCCTTCCAAAAATCCGGGTAAGATTTTCTGATACAAAGAGCATCTTTTATTATAACGGGCTCCTTACATTTTATTGATGCAACTGCCAACGCCATTGCTATACGATGGTCATTCCAGCTATTAACATTTCCCCCTATAAGAGATTCTTTACCTCTTATTATTAAGCCATCTTCTTTTTCTTCTATATCCGCTCCAATTTTATTAAGTTCACAAGTTATAGCACTTAATCTATCGGACTCTTTAAATCTAAGTCTTGCTGCATTTGTTATCTCTGTAGTTCCCTCACTTAATGCTGCCAGTACTGTAAGCACAGGCACTAGATCTGGACATTCTGAAGCATCTATAATTGTACCTTTAGTTTTGGATGGTACCGCTTTAATTTTCTCACCATCTAAAGCAATTTCTCCACCCATGTTTTTTATTATATCTAATATAGCTTTATCTCCTTGAAGAGAATTCATATTCATTCCATCACAAACTACATCTGCTCCTAAAGTACCAGCAACTAGCCAGAATGCTGCCTGTGAAAAATCTCCTTCAACTTTATAGTCTGATGATCTATATCTTTGATTTCCCTTTATAATAAATTCTTTATAATTAACATTTTCAACATCCACAGAAAAAGTTTTAAGAGCATTTATAGTTAAATCCACATAGGGTTTAGATTCTAGTTCTGTTGTAATTATTATTTTCGAATCTCCATCTAAAAGTGGAAGTGCAAACAATAAACCGCTAATAAACTGTGAACTAACATCTCCCTTAATTCTATATTCCCCAGCTTTTAATTTTCCATCTATAGTTAACGGAAGCTTTCCATCTATATTTTCATAATGAATTTGTTGTTCATCGAATATTTTATAATAGTCTTCCAAAGGTCTTTCTACAAGCTTACCTCTTCCATCAAAAGTAACTTTTTTTCCGATAGTAGCAGCCGCAGGTATTAAAAATCTTAAAGTAGAACCAGATTCAAAACAATCAATGCTAGAGTTTTTAGGTTCTAATTTAGCTGTACCCTTTACTTTTATGCTGGAAGCTTCTTTATCCAATTCTATGTCTACACCTAAATTACTCATAGCTCCACAGGTAGCTTCTACATCTTGAGAAAAAACCACATTATCAATTTTACTAACTCCTTCAGAAAGACCAGCACAAATTACCGCTCTATGACAAACACTTTTTGATGTTGGAATTACCACGTCTCCCTTTAATATGCTAGGATTAAGCATTACATATTTCATAAATTCCCTCCTGTTTTACAAAAACTACCTATATATAATAACCAAATATAATTTTAAATATAATCTTCTAGTTCACTAAACCTTACTTTTTTAATGAATCCTTCACCTATCTTTTTAAGAAGAATCAAACTAATATTTTCACCACTACTTTTTTTATCCAAAAGTATAGTATTAAATGCATCTTCTCTATTCATTGATGGTGTCTTATATGGAAGTTCATATTTTTTCAATACTTCTTCTATATATTTTGAAGCACCTTTTTCTGTAATATGAAGCTTTTCACTTTTTCTAGTTATTTCAGCCATTCCAATAGCAACCGCTTCTCCATGAGTGTATTTTTTATAATCAAAATACTTTTCTACAGCATGACCTAACGTATGTCCAAAATTCAAAAGCATTCTTTCTCCAAAATCCTTCTCATCTGACTCTACAACTGATTTTTTTATGCTGCAGCATTTAAATATTATAGAATCTATGTTCTCTAAAAATTCTTCATCATTTGTATAATTCATCAACTGATTAATTATACTTTCATCCCTTATGCATCCATATTTTATAACTTCTGCTAATCCATCATGCAAAAATCTTTTATTCAGAGTTTTTAACAATTCTGGATCTATAAAAACTGCTTTTGGGTGATAAAAACTTCCAACTAAATTTTTCCCCCAAGGTAAGTCCACAGCTACCTTTCCACCTATACTACTATCTACTTGAGCTAAAAGAGATGTTGGAACTTGAATATAAGGCACTCCTCTTAAATAAGTGGAAGCTGCAAATCCGCCTAAGTCTCCTACAACACCACCACCAAAAGTTATTATTAAATCCTCTCTTCCTAACTTGAATTTAGAAAGTTCATTGTATACTTCCTTAAGTGTGTCTATAGACTTACTTTCTTCACCGGGCTTTACAGATATAACTTTTATTTTAAAGCCTTTTTCCTCAATAACTTTTTTTAAATTCTCTACATACAGTTTTTCTAAATTACTATCTGTAATTATAGCTATCTTTTTACTACTATAGTTTTCACTTAAATATTCTACTATTCTACCTAAAATATTTCTTTCAATATAAATACTATAGCTATTTTCTCTAAGATTCATTTCAAGTATCTTCATATTCATATCATCTTCCTTCTTTTTACAGATGCATTTTTTAAAATACTAATTATCTCTTCTTTGTCCTCTGACTTTATAGCTTCTTTAATTTCTCTAATACTTTCCTCAAACTTTTCAATTTCAGCAACTAAGCTTCCTGAGTTTAATGTGAAAAGTTCAGACCATAATGTAGAATTTATATTTGCAACCCTTGTGGCATCTTTAAAACTTCCAGCAGTAAATAAGCCTACATTTTCCATCATATTGGAATTCATAATTGATACTGCTATAACATGAGGAAGGTGACTTGTATAAGATATTATTTTATCATGCTCCTCTGGAGTTAAACACACTACATTTTTGCACCCTATAGATCTTGCCATTCTTTCTATTAATTCTATATTTTCTTTTTTGTTTCTTTCATTAGGAGTAATTATATAGTTAGCATCCTTAAAAATGTCCTTTGAAGCCGATTGAAGACCTTTTGATTCTTTTCCTGCCATTGGATGCCCTCCAATAAAATCTAGGGATTGAGGTAGAAAAGAATTTATCTTCTCCACTACCCCAATTTTTATTCCACAGGTATCAGTTATAACAGCGTTCTTTTTAAAATTCTCTTTATTATCATTTACAAATTTTACAGTTTCCTCAGGGTAAAGAGCTATAATTACCAAATCCGCTTCCTTTAAAAAACTCTTTCCATCCGTGCTGCCTTTATCTATTACTCCCATTTTTAAAGCTTGTTCTAAAACTCTTTCATCCCTATCAATTGCACATATTTGGCGGGGCTTTAATTCTCTAAGTGCCATAGCATAAGATCCCCCTATAAGTCCAAGCCCTACAATAACTATATTAAAATCACATTCGTCCAAAATGTCCCCCTCCAAATTCAAGATTCCTTCTATACCTTTTTAGTTTGCTGATGTTGTTCTCTTTAACCCAAATTCTAAATAGACTTTTTTGAAATATTTGCTATTACAGATAAGTCTTTCATAAGTGATTCAAATCTTTCAGGCTTTATAGACTGCTGTCCATCACATTTAGCATTTTCAGGATCATTGTGTACCTCAATCATAAGACCGTCTGCTCCAACAGCTACAGCTGCCTTAGATAGTGGTTCTACCATCCACCACATTCCTGCCGCGTGACTTGGGTCAACTATTACTGGTAAGTGGCTTAATCTTTTTAGTGCAGGAATAGCGCTTAAATCTAGAGTATTTCTTGTGTAAGTTTCAAAAGTTCTTATGCCTCTTTCGCAGAAAATTACATTTTCATTACCTTCTGACATTATATACTCTGCTGACATAACCAATTCCTCAATTGTAGCAGACAAGCCTCTTTTTAAAAGTATCGGTTTACTTGTCTTTCCCAACTGTTTTAGAAGTTCAAAGTTTTGCATATTTCTTGCTCCTACCTGTATAATATCTACATCCCTCTCGAATTCATCTATTACATCTGCAGACATAATTTCTGTTACAATCGGCAATCCTGTTTCTTCTCTAGCTATCTTTAATAATTCTAGGCCCTGTTGTTTAAGACCCTGAAAGCTGTAAGGTGAAGTTCTTGGTTTGAAAGCTCCTCCTCTTAGGAAACCTGCTCCACTTGCCTTAACTGCTTTTGCAATTTCAACAATCTGAGCTTCGCTTTCTACGGAACAAGGGCCTGCTATAACTGCTAATTTATCTCCACCTATAGTTCTACCATTAACATTTATTACTGTATCATGTGGATGAAATATTTTATTTGCTAATTTGTAAGGCTGTTGTACCTTAGTAACTCTTTCTACAAACTCATTTGCTTCAATTTTACTTGGATCAATTCTTGTAGTATCTCCAACAAGTCCTAATATACATTGTTTTTCTCCCTGTATAACACTCACCTTACAATCCTCTGTTTCTATTTTTTCTATTAATTTAGCTATTTCCTCTTTCTTTGCATCATTTCTCATAATTACTATCATGGTTACTCCTCCTCTAATTTTAATTTATTTTTTCAATTTAGATTTATTTTCTTGAATTTTATATATAATTAATAACTCCTTTGCTGGCTATGGAGCCAATTAATACAGATTTAGTTATGTATGGATACATTTTTCATCAAATTTAGTAAAAAAAAATAAGGCTCTAATGAGCCTTATTCTATAAATCAAATTTGTGGTGTTTTATGCCTGCGGAAGTTCCCTACAGGTTATAAACTTCGATTTATTAAACTCATTGAAAACAGGAATATATATTTTTTTGCAGAAAAAGTAACCAGCGCTAAAATAAAGATAGCCCCAGCTAAAATAAAAATAAAATTTTCCGCTTATTCCCTTTCCAATGATATTTTTCATAATCTAACCCTCCAAATATTCTTTCACTATTAAAATAATTTCTTTATTGGCTTTAAATTCAAGTCTGTATTAGTTGTTATTATATCACTTAGATTTTTTATGTCAATAAAGAATTTTCTGTTTTTTAAATTATATTTTTTAAAAAATGTCTTATTCAGCTTATTTACTACCTTTACCACTAATAAAAAATTTATTTTTAAACTAGCGGACTTATTACTTTATTATCCATTTTTTCCTTTAATTATATCAATACTTGAGTTTTTATATATTTTAATGATATAATGGAAAACAAATGATAATTTTTAAAAAATACAAATATGCCTCGATAACTAGCTTAAGGAGGAAAATAAAATGAATAAAAAAGCGTTATCTGTTATTATGACGATAGTATTAACAGTAATCACAAGTGGAAATACTTTTGCCTCACCAAGTACTAGCTCATCAGATACATTAAAGCAAACCCAAGATAACAAGAAAGAATTACAATCAAAAGTTCAAACATTAGACAAGCAAATTGATGAGGTACTAAAGAAAATTGATAGCAATAAAAAGGATATGAATATAGCAGCTCAAAATATTAAAAATACACAAATTAAATTAGTTGCTGCAGAAAACAATTCAAAAGCTCAGGATGATTTGTTTAAAAAAAGAGTGCGAGGTATGTACATAAGCGGTACAGATAGCTATCTTGAAGTACTTTTAGCATCAGATAACTTAAGTGATTTTATATCAAGGTTTGACATGATTACACAAGTAATAAAATTTGATAACCAGATTATTGCCAAGCTAAAAGAAAAGAAACAAACTATAGCAAATGAAAAAGAATCTTTAAATAATGAGAATAACAAATTAGAAGCTTTAAAGACAAGTAATGAGAACACTCTATCGAAATTAAGTAAAGATATAAAAGAACAAAAAGCGCTTCTTAATCAAGCAACTGAAAAAGAAAACCAGTTATTAGCGGCAAATGCTTCTAAACAATTGGCTTATAATGATAGTAAAAGTTTTAAGGGCGGTACTTTATCTCGTGGTATATCAAAATCCGTTTCATACTCACAGGTATTAGACATGGAATCAACTGCATATTCAGGTGATGGTATTACAGCATCAGGCGCTGCAACAAAGAGAGATGCAGGTGGATATAGCACTATAGCGGTAGACCCTCGTGTTATACCAATAGGATCTACAGTTTATGTGGAAGGATATGGATATGCTATTGCAGAAGATACCGGTGGTGCTATTAAAGGAAACATAATCGATGTGTTTTTCCACTCAGAATCTGAAGCAACCAGTTGGGGAAGAAGATCCGTTAAGGTTTATATACTTAAATGATTCTATATTTTCTATTATCTATAGTAATTTTTCTTATCATAATAGAAGTTATCACAGTATTATTTAAGTTAACAGGTTTGTCTGAAGAAAAGGCAAGATTTCAAGTTATATCCCTAATTACAGGTGCAGGTTTTACCACAAAAGAAGCTGAACTTATAACTCAACATCCTTCACGAAGAAGATTAGCCCAAATTCTTATGCTCATAGGATATGTTGGATTTTTAACTGGAATTTCATTTTTAGTAGATATTATAAAAAAATCACTTTCTTATAAAACTGCAAGTATACTTATAATATTTTTTACGCTGATTTTTATGTTTTTTAAAAATAAATCTCTGCTATTTTACTTTGATAGTTTTATAGAAAAGCTTATTTTAAGAAGACACCTCAAGACAAAGGGTCCCAATAAAATATATAGGCTTATTACTAGAGCAAAAGGTTACGGGGTTTTTAATATATTAATAGATGAAAATTCTATATTAGTTGGAGTGGCTTTAAAAGATTCAAACTTAAAACCTCATAATATAATAATTTTAAATATAGATAAAGGCAATCAATTTATTGGTTTTCCAACTAGAGATTATGTTATAGAAAAGGGAGATAATATTCTTTTATATGGCAAGGTAGATGAAGTTATAAAAACCTTTCATATTGATTATAAGATTAAAAAGTAGATTATTTAAAAATAGCATTAAGAGGTCATGAATATATAACTTCATGACCTCTTAATATTATTTTATGAATATATGTCTACTTTGATTAGCCCATAACTTTTCCTTTATTTTTATGTCTTAAATAAATTTCATTTTCAAAAACAAATTCAATTATTTTTTCTCTTTCTTTTTCTGTAATAATATCAAAATAAATTCCATAAAGATATATTGTACTATCAGGATCTGAAATTACTTCTTTTCTTGTTATCCTACTGAGCAAAGATACTCCGCACTTTATATTCATAGCTACTATTATTTGATTACCTATTTCTAAGTTATCCGTGCATTGTAGCATTACTCCTCCCCCACTTATATCCGTTATAATACCGATCTTATATTTATTATTAGCTAGTACTTGAGTAGGCACCTCATGAATAGAATTGTAATAAATATTATTCACAAAAGCAGCATAGGAAACTTTTAAGTTAATTGGAGTCCTGTGATAAATCCTTCTGTCAATAATCCTTACTACTTCTGGTGGACTTAATACAAGGTATATATAACCATTGTTACTTTTTGTTCCTAATACAAGGGATTTACAAAGCATCAATTCTCTTCCCTGTAAAATTATAGTTTCAACTACTTTATTTTCCGGAAAAATAAAGTGTTCATAAAAATCAACTCTTACAAGAACACAATTCTTATAAACCTTTGTTATTTGCCCTGCACAGCTTCTACTTTCATGTAGCAATTGAATTACTTTATTGCAATTATCCAGATCAATTAATCTGCTCAAAATCTAGCCACATCCTCTTATTGGTATTTTCCTTATCTTATGTTTCAATACTTTAAATCTTATCATAGTAACTTTTTCTATAAATTATTGTAATATCCTTCTAGAATGTTCTTTATATTATATAACTTTTATTGATTTTTTTATTTTTTCAAATTTAAAGCCTATGTAGTATTATAATATAGCAAATTTTATTAAATTCCATTATAATGTATACAAAGATGAAAATTTATTTTTACTAGAAAACATCTATTATAAGTTCTGTATTAAACTTTTACTATTTATGATAGATATTAATATAGGCTAAAAAGGGGTGTAAAATCATGGAAACGAATATATTATTAGAAAGTGGAACTGGAGAAGTAGAAATATTTGAGTTCATAATTAATAACAAGCATTATGGAATAAATGTAGTAAAAGTAAAAGAAGTTATAGAAACAGATAATTTAACACAACTTCCTCAATCTCATCCAGCTATAGCTGGCCTTGTTCTATATAGGGATGAAATAATAACTCTCGTAAATTTAAAATATGTTTTAGATGGAACTTCTGAGGTATCTAAGAAGAATACTATAATATTATGTGAATTTAATAAATCTAAAGTCGCTTTTAATATTGATAGCATGGTAGGAATACATAGAATGGGATGGGACAAAATAACCAAACCAGATACACTTTATGCTAATTCTTTAGTTATAGGTAATATTATGATTGATAAAAGGGTAATATTTTTATTAGATTTTGAAAAAATAGTTACTGATATAAACCCTAAAGTAGGTATAAGCGCAGAAAGAATTGAAAATGTTGAATACAGAGATAGATCTAATATTAAGCTTGCACTAGCAGATGATTCCTTTTTAATAAGAAGTTTATTAAAGGATACTTTGACACAGGCTGGATTCAATAACTTAAAGTTTTTTGATAATGGTGAAGAGACTTTAAACTATTTGTATAAATTAGAAGAAGAAAAGAAAGAAAGTTTTATTGATGAAGTACATATACTTATAACTGATATAGAAATGCCTAAAATGGATGGTCTTACACTTACTAGAAAGATTAAAGAGCACAAAGTATTAAGAAAACTTCCAGTAATTGTTTTTTCATCATTAATTACCGATGATTTAGCTCATAAGGGTGCGTCTGTTGGAGCTGACGCACAAATGAGCAAGCCTGAAATAGGAAACCTAGTAAAACTGATTGATGAGTTTATGGAAAAAAAGCACAAATAATTGTGAAAGTCTATTGCAACTACCACTAATCCCACCGTTTCTATAAGCGGAGGGATTAGTGATAGTAAAAATTTATTACAGAGAATATATATCTGAAAACTCAATATTACATTTTTGTATTTGCATTTTACGTGCCATATCTGTAACATCCTCATTCTCACATTTCTCATCACAAAGCTTAACTGGTAATTCAATAATAAATTCACTGCCTTTTCCTAACTCACTTTTTACTGATATAGTTCCATCATGCATTTGTACCAATGAGCTAACTAATGATAACCCTATACCACTGCCCTCACATCTTCGTGATAGAGACTTATCCGCCTGTCTAAACCTTTCAAAAATTATATCAATTTTATCCGGTGCAATTCCCAAACCAGTATCCTTTACTGATATGACAATTCTGTCATTTTTATCATATATATTTACAAAAATACTATCTCCATTCTCTGTGAATTTCACAGCATTAGAAAGAAGGTTTAGTATAATTCTTTCAATTTTATCTAGGTCACATGCCATTATTTTTTCCTCAATATCTGTATCAAAGACAAGCGTTAATCCTTTTACTTCAATAAATTGTGCTACAGAAAGTGTTATATCTTCTACGATACTTACTATGTTACAGTTCTGTAAATCTAAATTCATAAATCCTGAATCAATTTTAGTTGTGTCTATAATGTTATTTATAAGCCTGAGTAACCTATATGAATTTTGCTTTATACCTTTTAAATAAATATTTAATTTATCTTCATTTGGTACATCTATAACTTTATCCTCAATTTTTTGCTTTATAAGCTGTAGCGTAGAAATAATAATATTCAAAGGTGTTCTTAATTCATGAGATATATTTGCAAAAAACTCACTTCTCAGATTTTCAAGCTGAATAGTCTGTTCAAGTTCCTGAGCTTTTTCTTGAAGTTCCTTTTGCTCTGTAATATCCCTTGCAGAAGAAATAATAATATTTCTTTCAACTGACCCTCTGCAATTCCATTGAATCCATCTGTAACTGCCATCCTTACACATATATCTATTTTCAAATCCAATTACTTCTTCTCCATTAACAAGACACTTCACTGTATCCTTGGTGGCCTTCACATCATCAGGATGCACAAAATGAACAAATGACTTTGATAACAATTCTTCCTCCGTCCACCCCAATTTTTTACTCCATTCTGGACTAATCCTTTTAAAATAACCATCAAATCCGGTTATACTCATAAAATCAACTGCTGTATTAAAGAAAATCTCCAATTCTTCTTCTGTCTTTTTACGGTTGGTGATATCAATTGCTGTAGATACAAAGCTCTTAGGTGACCCATCCTGATTACGTATTGTAGATATAGAAAGATCCACCCATACAACATCACCGCTCTTTGTATAATATCGCTTTTCAATCCTGTAACTGTCTCTTTTTCTTTCTATGATTTCCTTCAAAAGCACCTCTTCCTTGATAAGGTCTTCCTCTACTGTTAACTTTCTAAAATTTATATATTTTAACTCATCAACAGAATAGCTAACGATATCAGCAAAAGCCTGGTTGCACATAATATATTTTCCTTGTGCATCAGAATAAGTTATACCTGCAATTGCATATTCAAATAGTACACGAATCTGCTCTTCGTTATCATGTATAATTTGCTCATGTAATTTATCTTTAGTAACGTCTTTGTAATACACCATAACATACTGAATTACACCAACTTCATTACGGTAACATGAAGTTGCCAAATCAACATATAAAATAGATCCATCTTTTTTTATAAAACGTTTATATAATTTATAGTTATCGAATTCTCCATAAAACATCCTTCTCCAAGACTCTTCACTCTTCTTTAAATCATCTAGGTGTGTAATTTCACGCCATGACATAGATAACAATTCTCTTCTACTATATCCAAGTATATAGCACAGTTTGCTATTCACCTTTAACCATTTACCATCTGTTGATTGGAAAGCAATACCAATATTAGCATGTTCAAATTGTGCTCTAAGTAAAAATTCACTTTCAGACATATTAACCTGTGCTTCATTAAGCTTTTCACTATTTGTTTCTTTATGATTAACTTTATTAGAAAACATAAATTCACCTCTTCCTTGGCATTACTTTCTAATAGTTCTGTCATATCAATATATTCTTTAAAAAAGTACAAATTCCTTCAAATTTGCATAAAAATGCAAAAACAGTAAATTACCCTCTCCAATAATAGTATATTTTCAGATTTTAATTTCATAGATAACAATAAGTTAACATTACTAAATTTTGAGAAAACATAAGATTTTTGCTACAACTAGGGAGTTGAAAATGTTTATATACACTGATTTTGCAAAATTTTTAATTGATTAAATTTTTTCATTATGTTATAATTTACAAAACAATTCAATACGATCGTATGAAGATAGTGGGATTTTTTATTAAACCGCTATTGGACGGACCTCTGGAGAGACTCAAGTGGGCACCGAAGGGGAAAACCATTTTTTTGGTGAAACTCTCAGGTAAAAGGACAGAGGATTTTTATATTAAGAAAAATGATTATTAAGTTGTTAATTTTTCAGTTTTATTAACAGTTAATTATTTTTTTGTTTAAAAATCTTGTTTTCCAGAGACTAACTTTAAATTTAGTCTCTTTTGTTTTTAAGTAAATTGTTTTAAAATATATTTTTAAGAAGGAGCGATAAATAAAATGAAATCATTTGTAACTGTACTAGGAAACGATAAAGTAGGTATTATTCACGAGGTAACCTCTGTGCTATCTAAAAACAATGTAAATATTTTAGATATTAATCAAACTCTTTTAGAGGGTTATTTTACTATGGTAATGCTTGTGGATTTGTCAAAAATGGAAATAGACTTTACAGAATTAAAAGATAAACTTGAAGATAAGGCTAAAGAAATAGAAGTTTCTATTAAGCTTCAACGAGCAGATATATTTAATTCAATGTACAAAATTTAAATATAAGGAGTTTTAAACTAATGATTAATTTTAATAATATAATGGAAACAATAAAAATGGTAGATAACCAAAATTTAGATATAAGAACAATTACAATGGGAATATCTCTTTTGGATTGTTGCCACAGTGATGGAAAACAATCAAGAATTAAAATTTATGATAAAATAACTAAATATGCAGAAAACTTAGTTAAAGTTGGAAGAGAAATTGAAACAGAATACGGAGTACCTATTGTCAATAAAAGAGTCTCTGTAACTCCTATATCTCTTATTGCTCAAGCTTGCGATGATACTGATTATGTTGAATTCGCTAGGACATTAGATAAAGCTGCTGAAACCTTAGGAATTGACTTTATAGGCGGATTTACAGCACTTGTACAGAAAGGATATTCCAAAGGAGACAAAATACTTATAGAATCAATCCCTGAAGCTTTAGCTGTTACAAAAAAAGTTTGTTCCTCAGTAAATGTTGGAACTAGCAAATCTGGAATAAATATGGATGCTGTTAGAGATATGGGTAGAATAATAAAAAAGGCTGCATATCTTACAAAAGATTCCGAGAGCATAGGCTGTGCTAAGCTTGTAGTATTTGCTAACGCAGTAGAAGATAACCCATTTATGGCTGGTGCATTTCATGGAGTTGGAGAAGCAGAATGTATAATAAATGTTGGTGTTAGTGGACCAGGAGTTGTAAAATCTGCCCTTGAACAAGTAAAAGGACAAAGTTTTGATATAGTTTCAGAAACAATAAAGAAAACTGCATTTAAGCTAACAAGACTTGGTCAATTTGTAGCACAAGAAGCTTCAAAAAGACTAGATGTTCCTTTTGGAGTAGTTGACTTATCACTTGCTCCAACACCGACTATAGGAGATAGTGTTGGAAGACTTTTAGAAGAAATGGGACTTGAAAGCTGTGGATGTCATGGAACTACTGCTGCTTTAGCTCTATTAAATGACGCAGTTAAAAAGGGCGGTGTAATGGCTGCTGCTCAAGTAGGTGGACTTAGTGGTGCATTTATTCCTGTAAGTGAAGATGAAGGAATGATAGCTGCAGTAAAAGCTGGTTCTTTAAATTTAGAAAAATTAGAAGCGATGACTTGCGTTTGTTCTGTAGGACTTGATATGATAGGAATACCTGGAGATACTCCAGAATCAACTATATCAGCAATTATTGCAGATGAAGCAGCTATTGGAGTAATAAATAACAAAACAACTGCAGTAAGAGTAATACCTGTCTTTGGCAAAAAAGTTGGTGATGAGGCTGAATTTGGCGGACTTTTAGGAACAGCTCCTATAATGTCTGTAAGCAAATTTTCAAGTGAAGCTTTTATAAATAGGGGTGGCCATATTCCTGCACCAATTCATAGTTTTAAAAACTAATAAATAAAAACTAGGATTAGTAATAATAGTGTTAAACTATTATCGCTAATCCTAGTTTTTTTAATTATTTTCTAGTCTGTCCTTCTCCATAAATAATATATTTTATGCTAGTTAATTGTTCAAGCCCCATAGGTCCTCTTGCATGAAGTTTTTGTGTACTAATTCCTATTTCAGCACCAAAACCAAATTCACTTCCATCTGTAAATCTAGTAGATGCATTTACATATACTGCTGCTGCATCAACTTCATTCAAGAATCTTTGAGAATTTTTATAATTGTTTGTTATTATAGCTTCTGAATGCTTTGTTCCATATTTATATATATGGTCTATTGCCTCATCTATAGAATCCACAACTTTTACCGCTAAGATTAAGTCTAGATATTCAGTTTCCCAGTCCTTTTCAGTAGCATCTGTTATATCCTTTATGTATTTTTGCGTTTCCTCGCAGCCTCTTATCTCTACTCCTGAGGATTTTAAACTTTCTCCAACCCTTGGTAAAAATCTTGGAGCAGTATCTTTATGAACTAATAATGTCTCCATAGCATTGCATACACCTGTTCTTTGAGTTTTTGCATTAATAACTATCTTTTCAGCCATTTCTAAGTCCGCATCTTCATCCACATATACATGGCAGTTTCCTATTCCAGTTTCGATTACAGGTACCGTTGAATTTTTTACTACAGTTTGTATAAGTCCAACTCCACCTCTTGGAATTAACACATCTATATATTCATTAAGCTTCATCATAATATTAACAGCTTCTCTATCAGTGGTTTCTACAAGCTGAATACTTCCTTCTGGAAGACCTGTTTCCACTGCAGCTTTTATAATGGTATTTGCTATAGCTATGTTAGAATTTATTGCTTCTTTTCCACCTTTTAATATGGTAGCATTTCCTGATTTTATACACAAAGCTGCTGCATCTACAGTAACATTAGGTCTTGATTCATAAATAATTCCTATAACACCAAGAGGTACTCTTATACGACCAATCTGAAGATTATCTTCATTTTTCCACATCTTAGTTACTTCTCCTACAGGATCAGGTAATAAAGCAACATTTTTAAGTCCTTGTGCCATATCTTCTATTCTTTTCTCATTTAAAGCTAATCTATCTATAAGAGATTCAGACATACCATTATTTTTGCCATTTATAATATCTTTTTCATTTTCTGCTAATATAAAATCCTTATTTTTTAATAAAGCCTCACTCATAGCAATTAATGCATTATTTTTAGTATTAGTACTTATATAAGCAAGTCTTCTTGCCGCCTTTTTAGCTATAGCGCCTTTTTCCATCATATAATCATAAATATTCATTCACTCATCACCCCATTTTTAAAATATAACCATATTATTACAATGAACTACTTCATCATAATTTTTATATCCTAACTTGCTCTCTATTTCATCTGTCTTCAAGGATTTTATTTGTTCAATTTCCGATGAATCATAATTAGTTATTCCTCTACCTATTTCTATATATTCGTTATTTACAATAGATATAATCTGCCCTTGATGAAAGAATCCCTCTAAAGATAATATCCCTGCTGGTAAAAGACTCTTATGTTCCTTTGATAAAGCAATAACTGCCCCATCATCTATTACTACTTTTCCCTTTATATCTGTATTAAAAGTAAGCCAGTGTTTACGTAATTGAAGTGGATGTTGATTAGGTGCAAAAAAAGTACCAGCTTCTTCTACACTTACAACATCTCTTATAATGTTATCCTTTGCCCCATTTACTATAACCATTGAAACGCCAGCGGTAGTGGCAATTCTTCCAGCACTTATTTTTGTAGCCATTCCTCCAGTACCTAAAGAAGTTCCTGCTCCTCCAGCACATTTTTCAATTTCCTCTGTAATTTCTTCAACTTCATGTATGAGCACTGCATTAGGATTTGTTCTAGGATTACTATCATAAAGCCCTTCAATATCTGAAAGTAAAATCAATAAATCTGCCTCAATTAAAGAAGCTACAACAGCTGATAAAGTATCATTATCCCCAAATTTTATCTCATCAACTATAATAGCATCATTTTCATTTACTATTGGAATAGCTCCCTGTTCAAATAAAGCAAAAAACGTATTTCGTGCATTTAAAAATCTAGTTCTATGTGAAATATCATCTTTAGTTATAAGAATTTGTGCTGCTATTTTCCCATATTCAGAGAAAATTTTCTCATACATATGCATAAGTATTCCCTGCCCTACAGCTGCAGCTGCTTGTTTTTCAGGAATAGTTTTAGGTTTACTTTTAAGTCCCAACTTACCTACTCCTGCGGCAACAGCTCCGGATGTAACAAGAACTACTTCCATTCCTTGATTATGCAAATCTGCAATTTGTCTTACAAGTTTTTCAATCTGATTGATATTCATCAGACCACTTTCATGTGTCAAAGTTGACGATCCAACCTTTACTACTATTCTTTTTACGTCTTTTAGATATTTCTTTCTAATATTCATACCTTTTATGTTACTAAAACGTAACAAAATCCTCCTTTATACTTAATGGTGCTCAATATAAATTAATTGTCTTATTTTATAAGTTTTATAACGAAATTTCAAAAGATAAGTTCTAGTTAAAAGAGAGGAAACATAATCATCTTAGTAAATTAACTATAACAATTATGTTTCCTTATTTATTCTCCTAATGAATAATTTTATCCGATGACTAGCCGCTCTAATACTCCCATACGCACTCTGTGAAAGCGATTCACACAAAATCGCAGATTTTGGTTCTCTGCTTTTCTTCAAAGTGCGAGTAAAGAGCGGCTACGTCCCTGGATTCGTTCAACTAAGAATCAGATGGGGTTTGAAACCCCATCTGATTCAAGTTTCCACTTCATACTATTTTACCACTGGAAATGTATTTGCTCCAGCAGTCATGACATAAGTTTTTAAATTTTCACCTTTTTTACTATAAGTAATTTCTAAAGCTTCCTCAAGTGTTTTTACTACCTTTATATTAGCTTTTTTAAGAAGCTCAGGATTTAAATCTGAAACCATTATAACCTCAAATTTATTAGCAAGTTCGCAAAAAATATAACCTATATCCTTTGAAATGCTGTATTCCCTTCTTAACTCTTTTTCTCTATCTAATAAAGTATCAAAATTAAGTAATATATCTTGAACGTCTTGATTACCTCCAAGCCCTTCACTACATTGACTTAATATAATTATTGTTCCACCTTCTTTTGCTGCTTCTATTGTATTTATAATAGTTTTACTAGTTTGATAGAAGTTTATATCCTTTGGATAACCACCTGCCGTAGCAATAACAAGATCAGCTTTATCATTTATTGCTACACCATCCATTTTTTCTACTATATTGCAGCCTTCATAGAAAGCTTCTACATAATTCCCACTTACAGCAGCAGCTATATTTCCATCATGTCCAGCAATTACATTAAATATAAATGTAGGTCTTAAAAATGCTGCAGCCTGCATCATGTCTTCATGTATTGGATTTCCCTTAAGCTTTCCACATTTTGCATCTTCATTTTTACCTTCACCTAAATTTTTGCTAAGTGAAAGTGAGTGATTTTTCATTATAGTTTCATAAGATGATATTCCTGGAAGAACAGTCTTTCTTCCTCCACCACAACCTGCAAGAAAATGATATACGATACCTCCTGCAAGCACTACATGGTCACAGTCTACAGCTTTTTTATTTACTATTACTGGTGTTCCATATGTTGTTTCCCCAAGGTATGTTAGATTTTCTTTATCAAAGCAATCATGGTCAATTACATCAAATCTCTTTGCTAAATCTTTTCCTATAAGTTTTTCATGTTCTTCTACAGTTTGAGTTCTATGAGAACCTAATGCACTTATGATAGTTATATCCTTATCATCTATACCACCAGCATTTAGTTCTTCTATAATCTTACATAAAAACTTATCTGTTTTCTGCCATGCTCTTGTAACGTCAGGAATAACTAAACAAACAGTTTCACCGGGATGAACAAGTTCCTTAAGTCTTGGACTTCCTATAGGATTATGTAATGCTTCTAGAATGATTTCCTCTTCTGACTTGGATAACTTAAACTCATTTCCTTCTATTATCCCCATTAGATTTTCTTCTTTCACAGAAGCAGTAACTTTAGTTCTTCCATAATTCATTTCAATAGTCTTCATAACAATTATAGCCCCCTAATTCGAAAAAATATATTCAAGTCAAGTAAAACCTTGTAACTTAGAGTAAGTATACCACAAATTAATTATTATATGAAGAGAAACTAGGCATCTGATACAAATGATGCGCTAAATTTTATATAACTATTTAACTTCATAAAAAAATTAGATTTATATTAGAATTATTTTAAATCATTATTTGATTTATCTATACTAATTGATTATACTATAAATATATTACACATTTATTCCATTTAATGTAAATGACAAAATAGGAGGTATAATTACATGAATGAAACAGTTAAAACACTATTGAGCAGACGAAGTACAAGAAGGTACAAACAAGAACAGATTAAAGATGAAGAATTAAATACACTATTAAATGCCGGTATGTTTGCTCCTAGTGCAATGAACCAACAATCTTGGTATTTTACTGTAGTTCAAAACAAGGAACTATTGAATAAAATAAATGAGGTATGCAAATCTATTTTTCTTAAGTCAGGAAATAAAACTTTCGAGGAAAGAGCTAAATCTGAAAGTTTTAATTTATTCTATAATGCGCCTACATTAATTATAGTTTCTGGTTACCAAAAAGCTATTGCACCACAAATTGATTGTGCTGTTGCATTAGAAAATATGTTTTTAGCGGCAGAATCAATGGATATAGGTTCCTGCTGGATTCATGCTATAACTTCTTTCTCCAATACAGAAGAAGGCACAGCTTTACTAAAAGAGTTAAGTATACCAGAGGGTTATAGTGTATTTGGTTCCGGTGCATTTGGTTATAAGGTATCAGGTCCTGACAATATATCACCAAGAAAAGAAAACATTGTAAACATCATCAAATAGATTTAATCCAAATATTCGTTATAATAACAATGAAGGCCAGCTTTTGAGCTGGCCTTCATTGTTTATCCTATTAATTAAAAACCAAATTCTTTAGGATCTAATTCTAAAGTTACAGCAAGTTCTTTTACTATAGCTTCTTCTCTTTCACTTACTTGACCATCTGATGATGCAATTATACTACAGAAACGAACTACCTGTTTGGTTTCTTCCTTATTATCTTTTATTTTCAAAATTGTATCAATACATTCTTTCTTTCCTGCATTGTAATCAGTGATAACAACTTGAGCATATTTATTAAATTCACCTAAAACTTCACTCATATCATATAAACTTATTATAGTGCTGTCTTTTATAAACCCTGCCATTTTTTCTTTTTCTGCCAATTCCAAATTACCATCAGCAGAAGCAATTAATGCGCATCCTGCAACGATTGCTTCCATAAACTGTTTATTTGTAACTTTCATGATAGATTCTTCTGCATTTTTCTTTTGTTCTTTTAACTTATCAGATAACCAATCTACTGATCCTCCTAAATTTTTCTTTTGATCATTTAACCAATCCATAAATGCCATATTAAAACATCACCTTTCTTATATATCTTGTGTTCAAGGTACAAAGCCCCTTGCCATGGCTAAGTCTATAATTATTAATAATTTTTATCCTTCTTGTTCTGCTAAAAGAACAATTGCTTCTGCTATTTTAGCATACTTAAATTTAGCAAGATCCCCTATTGTCTTTATTTTGAATTTTTGTTCTAGAATTTTTCCACCTTCAGCACTAATTCCTTCAAGTGCACTTACTGGTGCGTCTACTAATTCCTTAAAAGATTTTCCTTCATAAGCCTTGTCTAAAATTTTATTAATATTCATCATCTTGTCCCTCCATTTTTAATTATATGATTATTATTTTTTTATATTAAACTTTTTTTTACTACCTTTTCCCTTATCTCCCTTAAATAATACTGCTGAAAGATCTGGATCTGATTCAGCAAGAACATTCTTTGGAATATAACAATATCCATTGTCTCCCCATTCTTCTCCCCATGAATTTTTCACTATATAGTAGTTACCAACGTATCCCACAATTAACATTGCATGTCTACCGTGCTGTCCACTTGGTGCTTCAGATGCTTTCATAATTCCATCTCTGCCTATTTCACTGAAGGCTTTTCCGGTATTCATTCCAACATGAACAAATCCACCTGCACTGAGTACCTTTTTTACATCTTCCAATTCAATAGTTTGGATCTTTACATCTTCAATACAATAATTACCAGCATCCTCTTCCATCTCATCTACCTCAACTTCTGGCTCCTCAGCATCGTTGGACCATAGTTCTTCTCTACAAGTTCCCGTAGACATAATTTCAATACCTGGTTCTGGTCCACCAATTGTTCCTTCTCCACCAGAATATGCATATTCGAAGTCTTGAATATCACCTTGGAGATTTTGGAAACTCAACATTGTATAACTGCAAGCAAGAGGTGGTACTTCTTGTCCTTTCATATTGAAAGCCATTTCTATAGCATGAGTCCATGCAAAAGCAGAACATCTACCTGTTTGTCCTTGATCACCTATTGGTGAACAGTATTTTCTTAAATCTACTTTATCTTTTGAATCCATATTTGAAACAGCTTGTGGCAAACTCTGTTTTGCAGCTTTTCCCTTTTTATTTTTGTTTTTGTTTTTCATTCCTGGAACAGATGTATGCAATTTGCTTAAATCTGCATCTGGGAATCGATCTCTAATAACTGAAAGTGACTCCATTGGTACAAAACCTCTTGGTACAAGATTGTCCCCTGAATTATAAAATTGAACTATATCTGATATTCCTTCTACTTCATTTTCTAATTCACTTAAATATTGCTCATTCTCTTCAGACATTTCATATCCATCATCCATATACTGCTGTTCTGCAGTGTCTCCATAATATTCTCCCTCACCAAAGAAGGATTGTGCTGAAACTTCATAGTCTTCTGGTGTCCAGTCACCTTGGTCTTCTTCAAAGTCTTCATCTACTGCATTTGGATATTCTTCTCTATCTCCAAATACATCCTCATCCAACTCTAGAGAGAACTCATCGTCGTATTCCTCTTCTTCGCCTTCTTCTTCCTCGTACTCCTCTTCTTCGCCTTCTTCTTCCTCGTACTCTTCTTCTCCGCCTTCTCCTTCTTCGTCCTCTTCTTCTCCGCCTTCTCCTTCTTCGTCCTCCTCTTCTCCACCTTCTCCTTCTTCGTCCTCCTCTTCTCCGCCTTCTCCTTCTTCGTCCTCATCTTCTCCGCCTTCTCCTTCTTCGTCCTCCTCCTCTTCTCCGCCTTCTTCTTCCTCGTACTCTTCTTCTCCGCCTTCTCCTTCTTCGTCCTCCTCTTCTCCGCCTTCTTCTTCCTCGTACTCTTCTTCTCCGCCTTCTTCTTCCTCGTATTCTTCTTCTTCGTACTCCTCTTCTCCGCCTTCTTCTACATATTCTTCTTCTCCGCCACCTTCTTCTCCGCCACCTTCTTCGTCATAATATTCTTCATCATCATAATAACTCATTTCTATCTCTCCTTTTTAGAAATTTTCAATTTGCTGAATAACTTCCTAGTATAAATTAGCCTTTAAATGTTAGTTTTTTATATTTCCCTCCACTGTGTAATAGTAACTACAACCACACAAAAGAGTATGTCCAGCCACTTTACCTTAGAACTACTTCTTATCCTTAATTTTAAATTCAATAATAAAATCCTTATCTTTTTCACTTTTCTGCCATGCACGAGAATATTCTAATTGAAGTTTTGTACAACCTGTTTTTAATACATTAAATTTGTACATAATACTACCTTTAGAACCTATTTTGGATCCTTGAGGTATAAACTTTTCTGCTTCTACTTGTTCTAATATTTTTTCATCTATAAATATGATCTTCCACATATATCCTGTAGAAGGATTAGCCTCTAAAGATAATTGTATTTGTTCTCCCACATATATCTCTTTATTAGTAAAAGAATGGACTTCTGAAAGTTTTATTATTTCCACCACCTTTCAATAAGATTTAAATTATTGTATATTTTAAAAATAACTATCTCCTAATTTTTAGGCATCAAAACCATGGAAACCTTAAAAAAGTTTTTATCTATCACCTCAAAGCTTGGTTCTCCACCATATTTTTTTGCTACTGCTCGAATAGATGAAATACCAATGCCTCCATCACCCTTCCGTTTAATTGAACGGAATTCTCCATTCTCAAACAGTGTTAGTCCATCAAAGCTGTTACCAATGACAATAACAAGGTTCCCCATTTTCATACCTGCCCTAACACGAATAAATGGATCACCTGATTTCATTCTTTCACAAGCCTCCAGTGCATTTTCAAGGCAGTTCCCAAAGATGATAGAAAGGTCTGAATCCAAAATACCTAAATCTTCATCAATGCTGATTTTAAAATCGGTATAAATACCTTTTTCTTTGGCAAGACCAATGTAATAGCAAGCTAAAAGATTAACTGCTGTATTTTTACATATAGTTTCCTCCACTTCTACTGGAAATGCCTTCTGATGTTCCTCTAAATACTCAAGCAATTCTACCTCATTGTCCTCTTCCACATAACTTCTCACCAACAAAAGATGATGACGCAAATCATGGCGTGCTTTTCGAGTTTCCTCAATATTGATAGTAAGTGCCTCATATTGTTTTTTCTGCATAACAAGCTGTTGATCAATTAAATAAAGTCGTTGCTTCAAAGTTGCATTATCTTCTAACTGCTGCAATTTTCTAAGTAATATATAGCAAACAATAAATGACCCTATACACGCCATATATCGTGTGACAATATATTTCCAACTCTCAGCAGAACTTAAATCTACAGTGAAAATTACACCAATACCATAAAACATAAAAGGAATTATCCAAATAACTCTCCAAATATCTGTCTCCACTGAATCTGCAAATTTTTTAAAGTACCGTCCTACTAAAGAAAATACTATTGGAAACGTAAATATAATCTGTATAATCAATGTGACATTGGTAACTGTGTAGGGATGTTTTGCAGCAAAGTTTCTAAAAAAATTTATTTCAATAAAATGTGCTGTGCCCAAAACAGAACTTGCATAAATCATTACTACCAAATAAATAAAAAATTGTTTAAAAAATCCTTCTTTGATTACACTAAAAGAATATACTACAAAGACTGCAACACAGCTTAAACGGTAGATTTGAAGTTGCGTATTGTTCATCATACTACCATTACTGATGATATAAACAAAGAGACCTGCCTCCAAGGTACTAAGAGATATAAAAATAGCAATAATATTCCTTAGTGGAAGCCTCAGCTTATCCAAAAATGGATAGTATCTGAGCATACTGAAGGGTGTAATATATAACAGGATGTAGAGTATTGCCATTGCTTTATTAAATATAATCATTTCCACATCCTTTCTATATTATATTTATCAATCTCTTTAATAATGCACAGATACAAGGTAAGCATTTTTCATCAGCAGACCACTTTTATCATCATGACATATTGCTATCATCATAAATTAGCAGCCTGCTTCTTAAGTCTTTTCTCTTGTTTTTTTATTATCCCAAATATAATTTTTAAAAACAATATAAAAATGATAGAACTGATTTGCAGAGGGCAGAACGGAATATTAGCAATCTCTAATGCAAACAAAACATCCCAAGGATAATCTTTATCCTTGGGGTGTTTTAATAAGCAAGTAATTTGCCTCTATATTTTCACATTTATTATTTACAATATTAATTGTAGTTTTTTAATTAGGTAAGAAACACACCTCTTCTTTAGGCATTAAAACCATAGAAACCTTAAATTTTTTTTCGTTCACTATCTCAAACTTAGGCTCTCCACTATATTTTTCTGCTACTGCTCGAATAGATGAAATTCCAATGCCCCTATCACCGTTACGTTTAATTGAACGAAATTCTTCATTATCAGACAATATATTTCCATCAAAGCTGTTACCAATAACAATTACAAGCTCTCCCATTTTCATACCTGCTCTAACACGAATAAATTTGTCACTAGATTTCATCCTACTGCAGGCTTCCAGTGCATTTTCAATGCAGTTACCAAAAATAATAGAAAGATCTGAATCCAAAATGCCTATATCCGTAGGAATGCTAATCTTAAAATCCGTTGTGATACCTTTTTCTTTTGCAAGTCCAATATAATAGCAGGCTAAAACATTAACTGCAGTATTTTCGCAAATAGTTTTTTCCACATCCACTGAAATAGTTTGCTGTTGTTCTTCTAAATATTCAATCAATTCTGCTTTTTTATCCACCTCAATGTATCTTCTTACTAGTATAAGGTGATGGCGCAAATCATGCCGTGCTTTTCGAGTTTCCTCAATATTCTCACTAATTGCCTTATATTGCTTTTTCTGCATTTGAAGCTGCTGATCAATAAAATAAATCCGCTCCTTCAAATTAGCATTGTCAGCTAACTGTTTTAATGTTTTGAGCAGGATATAACAAGCAGTAAATGACCCAATCCCCAGCATATATCGTGTGACAATATATTTCCAACTTTCTGCAGTACTTAAATCTGTAGTAAAAATCAAACCCATACCATAAAACATAAATGGAATCAACCAAATGACTTTCCAAATATCTGTTTCTACTGAATCTGCAAATTTTTTAAAACGTCCTATTATTAACCGAAACATTATAGGAAATGTAAATATAATCTGTATAATAACTGCAACATTAGTAATTGTATAAGGATGTTTTTCAGAAAACTCAGCAAAAATATGTGCTTCTAGAAAATTTGCTGTGCCAAAAATTACAGCTGAATAGCTTGCTACTACCAAATAAAAGAAAAATTGTTTTAAAAACTTGTCCTTAATTACAATAAAGGAATATGCTGCAAAAATGATTCCCCAAGTTATACGATAAATCTGAATTTCTATGCCATTTATGCTGCCATTATTCATAATATAAGCAAACACTCCTGACTCCAGAGTAATAAGCGATGCATAAATAATGAGCACATTCCTTAGTGAAATCCTTAACTTATCTAAAAATGGATAGTATCTCAATATACTGCAGGGTATCATAAACAATAGGATGTAGAGTATTTCCATTGCTGTATTAAACATAATTACTCCCACATACTTTCTATATTATAATTATCAATTTCTTTCATAATGCTTGTTCGATTATTTTTCGGAACAGGCACCAGTGCACCATTTTCCATAATCAAACCCTCAGGTGTCTTTTGAGCAATGGCACGCATATTCACAAGAAAACTGCGGTGACATCTCAAAAATGATTTTTCATTTATAAGCTTCTCTATGTCGTTCAGTGGGGTGTACGCTACAATTTCATTTCTTCCCGTATGGATATGACAAGCATTACCGAGGACTTCAATATACTGAATATCTGCCAAATTTATCTTAATTTTATTTTTACCAACCTTAATTTCAATCTGTCGCACAATTTCACCTAAGAATTTAATACACCTATTCATGGCATCCTGTACATTAGCATAGTCTACTGGCTTCACCAGATAATGAAGTGCTCCTACATCAAAACCTTCCCGGTAAAACTCTTCACTAGAAGTAGTAAAAATAAATATTGCATTTTCATCTTGTTTACGTATTCTTTTAGCAACTTCTACTCCTGTCATCTCTTCCATATATATATCAAGAAAATAGATGTCAAAATCACCAGAAACAAAACTATTAAGCATTGATTCACCGTTAGAGAATTCCACTAGCTTAGCATTCCAAATGTTATTATCACAACACTGACGTATTAACCGTTTTAGAAGCTCGCGATCATTTTTGTCATCATCAAATATTGCTATGTTCATAAATTAACACCATACTTTTTTATTAATTTTATTTTCTTCCTTATTATCTCAAATATAATTTTAAAATACAATATATAAAAAAACTAAAAAGCTTGAGGAGATATATAATCTATCCAAGCTTTTCAATCTATTTAACAATAAATTTAATGTGTAAATTTTATATTTGGTCTAACCTTATCCTCAGCAGAGACTTGCAAAAACTCTCTTTCACGAAAGTTAAAAAGCTTTGCAATAATATTAGATGGAACAATAGAAATTCCTTGATTATATCTAAGGACTGTGTCATTATAAAATTGACGATAATCTGCAATTCTCTTTTCAATAGAAGATATTTCTGTTTGAAGTTCAAGAAAATTTGTATTTGCTTTTAAATCTGGATAAGCTTCTGCGACAGCCATCAAGCGAGATAAAGTTTTTGACATTTCCTCAGAAGCCTTCATAGCATCCACAGGATTTTCTGCTGAAAGATATCGCACTCTGGCATTTGTAACTTCACCTAAAGTTTCCTTTTCATGCTGTGCATAACCAGATACTGTTTCAACTAAATTAGGAATTAAATCAGAACGCATTTTTAACTGAACATCAATCTGACTCCATTGATTGTCTACCTTTAACCTATCTTTTATAAGCTTGTTATATACTGAAATCCCCCAAATAATAGGTATCAAAATTACTAATCCAATAATTAAAATTATCATAATTATCCTCCTTCAAAATTATAATTTTTTAATTGTATCCCTTAATCGCAGCTGGAACCTCCGCCGCCATCGCCGCCACCTCCACCGCTGGAGAAGCCGCCGCCGTCACCACTACCTGAACTGTTATTACTTGAACTTTCAAGTTTTCTTATAGAATCAAAAATATCACTATCCTCATTATTAGTTTCATTAGCCATATTGCACATCATATAAAGTCTATAATAATCACTATTGTAAGTATCATAATAATTATCCCTCTGCAGCTCTGGATATTTCGTAGGTAGCGCTTTTAATATAGTATCACCTTCCCCTAGTGCTACAGCATATACAAGATATCTTTCCCAAACCACTAGTTCTGGTAGCTCTTTTTCATCAAACAAAGTGAAATCCTTAAGAAAATTTTTAAAGGCTCCCCACATTGCTAATTCATTCTCCCCTTTTTGCGTAAGCTTTTCCAATGGACAACCAGTTATTGAAAGTATAAAGAGAATTACAAATGCCCCTGCTAGAAACACATTAGTTTTATAAAAGGTTATAATTATCCCCAATATTAAAATCACTCTTAAAACTTTAATCTGCTTAGGCAGTTTTTTTTCTGTAGTGTCAATAAAATCTGCTTGTTCTAACTTTCCCATAGACTTCTCATTAAAATCATCAAAAATAGCCTTTGCCTCTTCTGTATTGTTATCAATATAAGTTTTAATTTGGGAGTTATCAATGCAATTACTATTTCCCGCCACATTTTTAGAAATAAATTTAAATATAATCCTCTCATGGTCACACAAGATAGAAGTATCCTTATTTCTTTTTATGTTTATTAATGTCTTTCTTTTTTCATTATGTGGCTTAAACTCTAAAAAACCCTTTAAGCTTAAATCCAAAAGAGTTGACGTGAATTTTTGAGAGTAAACATCCTTTTTTTCATAAAAATAGAATAAGTCTGTAACCTCCGCAGGGGTAAGCTTTGATGGCAAATCCCTCATATAATCAGGTTTAAGAATAGGCTGAAGCCTCTTAAAGTTTTTCTTTTTTAATTTTTTAATAAATATAATTCCACCTATAAGAAGAGGTATTGGAAATATAATATTCCAGAACCAAAAACGCTGATTATCCTTTTTAATTGCTTCTCTTTCCGCATTTGCCTTATCTGCATTTTGTTGTTCTTCCGCTAATATCTCCTTAAGTGCATCTTTATCTATGAAATTTTTTCCCTTTGGAAATAAACTTAAAGGAGCAGTTGTTCTTATCTCTACATAAGTATTAGGAGAAACTTTATCTACAGCTAAACTAACTAGTTCGCCGCTGTCTTTTACTACATTTCCATTTAAAGATCCATGTGCCCATACCTTAATTTCTTCCGTTGAAGCACCCTTTGGAAAATGCACTTTTGCAGTTACATTTTCTATAGGTATATCCACTTCACTTCCTAAAACCTTCCAATAAAACTCTGATGTATCCTTGTATAAACTAACAGCATTACTAACTTTATATGAAAATTTAAAATCCTTAGTTTCATCCTTTGCACTAAAATAAACCTCTGCATTAAGTTGATCTTTGTCCTTTGAAACAGCAAATTTACCCTTCGGTCTATTTGCATCAAAATTATATATCTGCTTGTACTCCTCATTATCCACAGAAACAGAAAAATCAGAAATGGAATCTGTGCCTTTCAAAGGAATGTTTCTCTTAAATCTAGAAAAGGTTCCACCTTTGAAAGATCCAACCCAATGTTCAGTAAATAAAGCACTTCCATCCTCTTGAAGAGTTATATCAACATCTAACTTGTCATAACTATAACTCTTTTCTGCTGCTGTGGCAGTAATGGAAAATGAGATGAGCACAACTAATGACAACACAAAAGAAAATAAAACCTTGACTAACTTTCCTGATTTATCTTTATCTCTGCCTAATTGATTTTTAATATATTTTTTCCCATAATTCCCTATTGCTATCTTCATAAATTAACACCCTACTTTTAAAGTATTTTTTGTTTGACTTTTCCTCATTATCTCAAATATGATTTTAAAAACAATAGAAAAGTGACAGAACGGATTTAAAGGGGGCAGAACGGAAATATTCAAGAAAGCCCAATCCTTTTTAATACTTCATAAGACTGCTCTGCTTCATTAACTTTTGAAAATAAACCCTTTAAAATACTTACAGTTCTCTTAGGTTTTATTATAATACATTGCAACCATCTAACCATCCAAGCAAAAGGCAGCAAAAATGGCAGTTTTATAAGGATGGGATATATATTTATCATAGTTTTGTAATTCAAAAATACTTTTTTCCAAAATGCCTTAAATTGTGCTAACTTACTATTAGAAGTTTTATCATATTCTTTTCTAATGATATGAACAGCAAAATTTCGATTATTAAATCCAAAAGTACCACCTTCTAATATATAATTAGATATAGCGTCAAAGGTTCCATCCTCCATATCTATTTCTGCACCAGGAATATGAACTTCAAACCACCTTGAACATAGCTCAAAGATATTTTTTGAAAAAACATCTAACTTTAATTTTTTTAGTTCTTTCCACATATATATATAATCTAAAGCCTCTCCAAATTTCTTTATAATTACAGCCACATCTAAAATCATCCTCACTCCTGAGCCACAACCATAAAAATGCTTTGCAATATGAGTTAGTATAAATATTAGATGATATTCTATATTTAATTTATAGGTGAAGCTCTTTTCCTCAGCTTTAGAATTATTCCATGCACCTTCAAAATAAGAACTATAGGCAGCTTTTTCATTTATTTCACTATACATTAGCTTATCATGAGCTTCAAGCATCACATTACCTTTCACATATTGCCAATGACCTGTATTTGTTAAATTTTTATAACCTATTTGAAGTAAAGCTTTCTTAGCTTTATCATGATCTTTCTCATACAAAAGGAAATCAATGTCTCCAAGGGTTCTCATTTGTTTTACCGGGTAATATTCTCGTAATACTGAACCTTTAAAGAAAAGATGGGGAATTTTCTCTCCATTTAGTTTCTGTATAATTTCTTTATACGCCTTTTCCTGCTCTTCATAGCGCAGTATAGTGTTAAAAAAATCCGATTTAAACTTTTTTAAAATATTTTCGCCAGGCTGTTCAGCCTTATCTAGTTTTTCAATAACAGTATAAATAGCTCCACTTACAAAATGAATACGTGCTAAATTATATATTTTTTCCCAATGAATATTAATTGGTTTTGGTGGTAATTCTTCTTTTAAAAATGCAGTTAGTAATGAAAAAAAATATTTATTATTATTATTATCCATAAACATAATCTCCTAAAATTTCATTATTCTCTATTTTTATTACTCTATCACAATCTAGAATTGTGTTCTCCCTGTGAGATATAAAAATACAGGTTTTAGTCTTTATTCCTTTTAAATTCTTTAACAATTTTTTTTCTGTAACACTATCTAATGCAGAGGTTGCCTCATCAAGTAATAAAATAGGTGCTCTTGAAATAAGTGCCCTTGCTATTGCTATACGTTGAATTTGACCTTCGGAAAGTCCCATACCACGTTCACCAATTACTGTGTCTAAACCTTTAGGTAATCCAGAAATAAAATCCATTATACAAGCAGTCTCTAATGATTTTATAATTTCCTGCTCCTCAATAGTTTCATTAAAAAATGTAATATTTTCTCTAATTGTGCCTGATAAAATCATATTACCTTGTGGTACATAGGAAAATACCTTTCTCATACCAGCATCTACTGTATATTTTTCATTTTCTGTTTTTATGTAAATTTCACCACTATTAGCCACTATTAATCCTAAAAGCAGCTTCATCAATGTGCTTTTTCCCGCTCCCGAGCCTCCTATAACTGCAACCAGCTCGCCTTTATTAATAGTGACTGAAGCATTTTTTAAAATAGTTTCTTCGTCATAGGTAAAGCTGATATTTACAAATTCAATAGAAAGCATCTTTTCATAGATATCAGTAATATTAATTTTATCTTTTGCGATTGTTTCATTTTGTAAATTTTCTATCTCTTGCAAACGCTCTGCTGAAGCTATCATAGAAAAACATTGTGGAATAAGTCCAGAAATGTTTTTAAAAGGTTGTTTTACTTGATCAAATACTTGTAAAAATGCAGTTAATGAACCAAAGGTCATTTTACCACCTACAACTTGCAGTGCACCCCAAACCAGAGTAAAATAATATCCACTTGTAAAAAGAACATATACACCTGTATTTGCTAGATTACTAACGGTATTACGTTTGATTTTAGACTTGTAATTTTCATTCTGTAAGATCTTTAGTCTATTTATAATAGACTTTTCAGAGGTAAAGGACTTTATAACAACAAGATTTTCAACACATTCCTGAATAAAGGAACGTGTTTTTCCATCTGTTTCCTGTACCTCCTTATGTAAGCCTTTAAATTTTTTACGATACAGCCAACTAATTAGAAATACTGTAACGCCACAGGCAATTAAAATAATTGTAAATAGAGCATCAATAAAAATAAGTACTACAAGTCCTGTAATGAGCTTTACTACCATAGAAATAGCTTGGGGCAATATGGAAACAACTCCATCTACAACAATTCCAATATCGCTTGTCAATCTGTTCACATATTCTCCAGAATGGTATCTATTTAGTTCTGTAATTTGTTTTTTTAATAAAGAATTGAATAAACCTTGTTTAATATTCATTTCTATTTTGCCACTTGTTCTCACTCTTATATTGCTATAAATAATATTTAACACTGCTTGAAAAACAATTACTCCTATAAAAAAGGCACAGTAAAATAAAATATCTCCTTTAAGCTTTCCTGTAGCTATATCAATTACTTGTTTTGATAGTAATGCTAGTCCGATAAAAGCTAGTGCAATTAATCCACTTATTATTGATAGTAAAATTACTGATAAAATATTCTTTTTTGAATAATTGTATATCCACTGCAGAGAATCAAATTTCTTCATCATTTTCTCCTTATCTTACTCCAGATCCTATGTAAAAAATACTGAAAAGGAATTGAAAATATCCTTAGACGCCAATATATTTTATAAATAAAATCATTACAGCTATAAAGTTTCCCATTTCGTTCAAAGGCTTTTACCACTGCAATAATACTTTCCTTAGGCAGATTCTTCTCAATTATATATTGATTATCGCCACATAAATTATAGCTATTTTTATTAACCTTGATAATTCTATGCAAAACATACTGACCATTACTGCGCCTATATAAGGGAATATCTCCTCTTTTTAGGTTAAACTTATTACAGCTTGTTAGTACAACACTGTCTCTTTTATGAGTTAATAGAGGATTCATGCTATTTCCTGTGACTGTAAGGGTTATATCTATATTTTCATCCAGCAAAGCAAGAAAAATAGATGATAAGTTTTCCAGTGAAGTTTTTACCTTTTTTGTTTTCATATCTTTAAAATGCTAGCAGTTTGAAGTTTTTCAATAAACTGTGCAATATCTGCCTTTGCTGTTTCAGAATCTATATCGTACTCTTCAAGTATAGCTGCCAAAAGTTCTTCTTCTGTTTTTTCCTCTTCAAGCTGTTTCCATAAAAAAGCTCCTGTTTTGTTTAATGTAATCATAGCTTTAAAACTAACTGCATTTTCTCCAAAAGGTACTACAATAAAATTTCCAGCAATTTCTCTTAGCACAAATTCTTTTGATATCATCATAACAACATTCATTCCTTTCAATGTGCTCAAAGCACAAAATTTAATGAAGGCTTTCAGCCTCTTTCATACTAATTACGCTCATTTAATACACTATATGCCAACTTTACCGCACCTTCACTTATGTCACAACCCATTTTGTAAATAGGTACTATTTTCAATAACTTATCAATCATGCCTAATAATTTGTCCATTTTTTCTATCTTCTTTGGACGAAGTGTCTGATCTAAAATCAGCTTAATTGCTTGTTTACTATCAATTCTTTTAATCCAGTTTGTTTCTGACCTTTCAATAAAAATAATACCTTTTAATGGTACTTTCATATCAAGGTTCTTATCAGATTTACCACTCCAAGGAGTACCATAAACATAAAACAGGTTATTAATAAAGCGTATTGCAGGTTTATCATCATTTATAATTACTGCCCTATCCTCACCAAAACACTTTTGCCAAAGCTCTGTATGGGTGGATTTTCCTGTGCCGCTTTTTGCAGAAAACAAATAAGCTTTGTTGTCCATTGCAAGAGCAGAAGCATGAAGCATAAAACCATCAAAATCTAAAAGCTTATGATAAAATTCGCTGCCAGTCCAAATATACTGGCACTCATCTATAGTCAAATGTGGGTTTTCTTTTTGCTTCGACTTTATAAACTCATAAGTTAAAGTAATTGTAATATCAGCAGTTTCACTTTTATCTGTTAAATATACTTTACCCTGCTTTTCTAAAGTTTTACCCTTGTTTTCAAGATTTACTATAAGCTCTGCTATTTTATATATACTCATTATTCCCCCTGTTGTATTTTTATTAAAAAGCAGGCAGGCATATTAATCTGCCTGCCTTACTTTGTGAAGTTGATTTTATAGGTTTATAAGTTTCCATCAGGGATGAAAATACTCTGAATGTCTGGAGTACTTCCTGTTGTAATATCTTCTACTTCAAAATCTTCAATCTCCACATCCGGTGCTTCATATTGTTTTTTCATATTTTCACCACTCCTTCGTTAACATAGGGTTACATCGTTTCTGAAGATATGTCGCTATAAAGGGTAAACTCATTTCCTTTGCTATCTTTATAGATTGCGTATCCTCTTGCATACCTTGTTTGCCCTGACGGAACATTCCCTATGGTTACAATATAGGTTCCAAGCAAGCCTGTTGTCGTAGCTGTACTTTTAAAAACTCCTGTTGCTCCTATTTCAAAGGTATCTTTTGTTAGTGATCCATCTTTTGTTACAATTATTCCGTGAGAAACTAAACTGCAGCCATCAGGAACAATTCTCTGAGTAATAAATGATATATTATTTGCATCTTTTACTCCTATTACACCTATACTGGCTTTTTTCTCTACTGTAGTACCTTGAGAAACATACTTTGCTGTTAATGTTACATCAGATGAAACATAGAATTTATAATTTGTATCATAGCAAACAATATTACCATTAGAATCCTCCCAATGTGAGAACTGTTGTCCAGTTGTAGCAGAATTTGCTGTAACTACTACATAATCTTTTATATCATATGTCCCACTGTTTACCGACGTTGTTCCAGCGTTTACCGCCGTTATTGTTCCATCATTTACTGTTACATTATAAGCGGTTGCATCCTTTGTAAACTCTGCTGTAACCTCTACATCACCATTGTTTGCTTGAATGGCAGTTGAATCCTTGTCCCATCCATTGAATTTATATCCATACATATATGGGTCTGCTGGATATAATACGGTAGTTGCGGTCTTATCAACATAAACTCTTTGGATAATTTCATTATTATTTCCATTTTTAAACACCACAAGGTGTGTGTTATCTGTTTTCGTGCTGAACACAGCCTTCAAGTTTGTGTCCTTTTTAAGGATAAAGGTGTATTCCTTAGAATCAGATACTACACTATTATTACCATCTACCCAGTGCATAAATGGTGAATTTGTACTATCAGTTTCTATTGCTGTTAAAGTAACCACTGTTCCCAATGGATAACTTTCTGTTTTACTTGGTGTATTACTGCCCCCATTAATGCTAATATTTCCTATACCATCTGTACTAACTGATAATACTGGATTTACAGCATTAATATCTGCTGTCAGAGTAAAGGAAGAATTGCTAAGATTATAGTTATCCTTATCTGTACCTCCAAGTTTAAGACCACTTACATTCACGGTTTTCCCTGTACCCACACTGGCATCAGCAAACATTACACTTGCACTTGATGTGTCAATGGTAAGGTCATCTCCCTCTATCTTTCCTGAAAAGTTTTCTGCTGAAAGATTTAATGTGGCTGTTGTAGTTCCATCATAGCTTTTACTATTTGAAGTTATTCCTGAAATACTAACATCTTTCTTTGTTATATCCGCCGTTAAACCTGTTGGTTGTGTTAGGTCATAATATGCTGCATCTGCACCTGTAAGCGTATATCCACTTACCGTTACTGCTTTTCCATCACCCACATCTTTGGTTGCAAACTGTGCTGTAGGTGTACCTGAAAGCGTTACTTTATCTCCACTTTGTATTGTTCCACTCAATGCTGCTGTTCCTGTCAATATAGCCGTTGTAGTTCCATCGTACTGCTTATTTTGTGCTGTGATTCCTGTTACTGTCAATGTTTGTTTGGGTTGTATGGTATAAGTAAAAGTGCTCACTGTGCTATTTTCTTTTCCAGAATTTACTGCCAAAGCCTTTACTTTTATAGTTTCTCCTGGATTTCCAGTGATTGCTATACTTCCTCCGCTAGCTACTGAATTGCTTGATGTTGTTGGGTCTGTAGGATTTATTCCTGTAGTATAGTATATTGTTGCTCCAGTTTCTGATGTTAAAGTAATGTTTGTACCACTTTTTATAGTGCTTCCTGCTAGGCTAGCCGTTGGCGTTGTTGTTCCTAGCACAATATCATCAATTAGAAAATTCACACCTACAGAGCCATCTAGATATTGAATTCTAAATTCATCTATATTATCGAAAAGACTATTGTTTTCAAAAGGTTTTACTGTAGTAGTCTGTCCATACGGAGCCCTAAAGTTCCATGTTGCTTCAGAACCCAATGCTTTAGAAACCAATACTCCATCCCTATATCCACTTACTACATAATCTGCAGCATTTCCCGTACCTCCACCGTCTTCTATTTTAAATGAGATTAATTTGAATTTTTCACCTGATTTAGATGAAATTGTTGCAACCTTATCTGAGTTTTGATTAACTTCATCTTCAGTTCCAGATTGAGCATAGTATCCTGTCAAAAAAGCAAACTTGTTAGGACTAGAACCTAGGCTATATACGCTATACTTATCATTATTCGCCACTTCAACATATGCCCCTGGATTTGTATCATCAGAAAAATTCTGCTCAGTGTCTCCATTACCTTTAATAAAACCAAATCTCCAATCACCAATAGTGATGGGAGTTGCTATCCTCCAACCCAAAGTTTGACTTTCAAAATTTTCACTATTTGGTGCTGCATAAACTTTACTTGTACTTAAATCAAATCCCAAATTAAATGTAGTTAAAATAGACAAAATAGTAATTGTTCTTAATACATTCTTAAAAAAACTTTTCAAATAATGTTTCCTCCTCGTATAAAAAATTTTTATACTTAATTGTATATTACTACGAAAAAGCAGCCTCATAATAATTAGATTCCCAATCTCCCTTTAAAGGCATTGTAGGAGTAATAGCCATCTCAAAACTCCCCACTTTTTCCTGCTCCATGTCGTAACAGCCTGCTTCAATCATTATCTCTTTATTGCCCTGAAACACCAATAGAAACGGATCTCTCTTTGATAAAGGACTTTTATATTTTGAAGCGGATACTTGTACAAGAATAATTTCCACATATTGTCCCTGTCCATAAAATACTTTAAAAATATCTCCTGTACTAAAGGTATCTATTGTAAATGTACTTAACATCTTTAAATTCTCCTTTAAGCATCTGAAATAAGATAACAAGTGAAAGATAAGTTAGATATTTTGCGTCAATCAAGGAGACAGTATCCATTGATAGTTGTTCAATCAACAGGTTCTAAGGCTGCAGTATGACGCAAAACATACTAACATACTGACTAGTTATTTTTTTGAGGATGCCTTGTTTAGTATTAATCTCGCGTAGGATAAATCCCTTCAAGTGCTATTATATAATTTATACATAAGTAAGGCGGCATAATACTAAAAGGTGTGGCAGGTGTTACAGAATTATTAGTACAAATTGAAGTTACTGTTACTGTTGGTGTTGGTACTTGAATAGTTATATCCTTTGCTGCTGTAAATGGTTTTAAAGTGGCGCCTGTTGTTGGACCATTGGCTGTATAAATATTGGAAGTTAGTGCTCCTGAGGTTTTACCTACAGCTAGTGTATTATTTGCTGGAGTATTTACATTTGCTGGACTTGGGCTGGTTTCTGTATTAACTGGTATTGCAATATCCAAACTCACAGGTACAGTAGTACTACTGCCAGTAGAATTTACAGTATTTGTGACTTGATGGATATGCTGCGGTACTGGTACGTTGTATGGGGTAAGCGTTACATTGTTAATGTTTGCTGCATTACCTATAGTGCATGTTTGTCCATTAACTGGATTTACCCCTTGTCCTATAGGAAAACGCCCCCGCAAATCAGGTAAATTGAAATTGGTACTGTTACCTCCATAAGTGTTTCCAATTAAAGAATATAATGCTGAGTTTTGTGCAGTTGGAATTGACTGTCCTTGACATAATGCCCACCCATAAGGTGCAAAATTCACAGGCCAAGGTAAAATAGTTCCAATAAACATGTCCATTTTTAAAATCCCCCTATTTTTTTAATATTTATAATCATCAGTATAGGTATTCTATACTAGATTATACTTTAATCATAAAACTCTTAATTATGGTATATATTTCATTTCATAAGCTATACCCTTATTTTCAACAACTTGAAATCCAAGTTGTTCATAAAACCTATATGCTGCATGATTAAACCAAGCTACTTGGAGAGATACAACTTTTCCTTTTTCTATAGCTTTTTCTATTACTTTAGTAACAATAGTAGTTCCAATACCTCTATCTCTATAATCTTCTAATAATCCTATCTCCAAAATTCGATCTTCATTTTTACCATAATATATATATAAGCGCCCTATAGGCTTCTTATCAAGTATAACTACATTCAATTCTGCTTCAGGATAGACAAACTTTAATTGTTCCCGTTCTGCTATAAATTGTTGAAATATAATAGTTTCTTTTTGTTCTTCGCTTATGCCATTTATCCATGCAAAGTCTTGGCGACTCTCTTTAAATATTTTTAATAATAAGTCATCATGTTTAGTTTGTACCAATTCTAGTGAAATACCAAGTTTTTCTCTATTGTTAGTGTTGTTCTCTTCTATATTATTCATATTTTGTCCCCCATATAATACATAATCTTAAATCATTTCTTAATCTATATCACTATAAACTGTAACCACATTTTCACTACTGTCTTTATAAATTATATATACTCTTGCATACCATGTGTCCTCTGTGGAAACATTGCCTTTTTTACAACATAAGTTTCAATCAGTCCTATTGTTTTAGCTGTTGCTTTTAGAACTCCCGTTCCTTGGCTAGTTTTACAACCTATTCACGGTTAAGTTCAACTTATGTAACTATGAAAATTAAAACTAAACATCTATTATTCCAGAACTAAACATTATTTACTTTTATTTCTATTTTTTGATTATACCAAATATAATAAAAAAAACAATATAAAAGTGATAGAACGTATTTACAGAGGGTAGAACGGAATTAATATCCACTTGTAAAAAGAACATATACACCTGTATTTGTTAAATTACTAACAGTATTACGTTTGATTTTACACTTGTAATTTTCATTCTGTAAGGTCTTTAATCTATTTATAATATACTTTTCAGAATAAATTAGTACAACAATTCCAGAAATAAGCTTTACCACCATAGAAATAGCTTGAAGCAATATTGTAACAACTCCATCTACAATAATTCTTATATCACTTGTCAATCTGTTCACATATTCTCCAAAATGATATTTATTCAATTCTGTCATTTGTTTTTTTAATAGTATATCCACTGCAAAGAATCAAATTTCTTCATCATTTTCTCCTTATCTTACTCCAGATCCTATGTAAAAAATACCGAAAAGGAATTGAAAATATCCTTAGACGCCAATATATTTTATAAATAAAATCATTACAGCTATAAAGTTTCCCATTTCGTTCAAAGGCTTTTACCACTGCAATAATATTTTCCTTAGACAGATTTTTCTCAATTATATATTGATTATCGCCACATAAATTATAGCTATTTTTATTAACCTTGATAATTCTATGCAAAACATACTGACCATTACTGTGCCTATATAAGGGAATATCTCCTCTGTTTAATTTAAACTTATTACAGCTTGTTAATACAACACTGTCTCTTTTATGAGTTAATAGAGGATTCATGCTATTTCCTGTGACTGTAAGGGTTATATCTATATTTTCATCCAGCAAAGCAAGCAAAATAGGTGATAATTTTTCCATTGAAGTTTTTACCTGTTTTGTTTTCATGCCTTTAAAATATTAGCAGTTTGAAGTTTTTCAATAAACTGTGCAATATCTGCTTTTGCTCTTTCAGAATCTATATCATATTCTTCAATTATAGCTGCCAAAAGTTCTTCTTCTGTTATTTCCTCTTCAAGCTTTCTCCACAAAAAAGCTCCTGTTTTATTTAATGTAATCATAGCTTTAAAACTAACTGCATTTTCTCCAAAGGGTACTACAATATAATTTCCAGCAATTTCTCTTAGCACAAATTCTTTTGATATCCTCATAACAACATTCATTCCTTTCAATGTGCTCAAGGCACAAAATTTAATGAAAGCTTTCAGCCTCTTTAATATTAATTACGTTCATTTAATACACTATATGCCAACTTCACCGCATCTTCACTTATGTCACAACCCATTTTGTAAATAGGTACTATTTTCAATAACTTATCAATCATTTCTAATAATTTGTCCATTTTTTCTATCTGCTTTGGACGAAGTGTCTGATCTAAAATCAGCTTAATTGCTTGTTTACTATCAATTCTTTTAATCCAGTTTGTTTCTGACCTTTCAATAAAAATAATACCTTTTAATGGTACTTTCATATCGAGATTTTTATCAGATTTACCACTCCAAGGAGTGCCATAAACATAAAATTCATTATCTATAAACCGTATTGCTGGTTTGTCATCATTTATAATTAATGCCCTTTCTTCTCCAAAATACCTTTGCCAGAGCTCTGTATGTGTAGATTTTCCAGTACCGCTTTTAGATGAAAATAAATAAGCTTTGTTGTCCAAGGAAACCGCAGAAGCATGAAGCATAAAACCATTGAAGTCTAAAAGTTTGTGATAGAATTGACTTCCAGTCCATATATATTCGCATTCATCTATAGTCAAATGTGGGTTTTGTTTTTGCTTATCCTTTAAAAAATCATCCGTTAAAGAAATCGTGATATCGGCTATCTTACTTTTATCTGATAAATATGTACTGGCTTGTTTCTTTAAAGTTTTATTTTCAGCTTTTATATTCACCTTAAGTCCCACTATTTCATACGAATTCATTTTTAATATAATCCGCCTCCATTAATTTGAATTCTCATCCGCCTTTAAGTGCACTCGACATAAAGTTGTTTCTATGCTAGATATTCCACAACGTTCAAGGCCTTCTATCAACTTTTCACTGCTTATAGGGTGTATTGCAAACTGCTTTACTTCATTTTCAAAGGCAAAGCCTGCAAAGTCCTCATCATCAGAGAACCAGATAATTTTTGCATTTCCATCTCGTCGATGAATATGCTTAACTGTTTCCATTCCTTTTGCCTTGTCCATTGCCACAATTACAATATAGTAGCTGTTTTTAATCATGGCTTCAATAATGCTTTCCCTATTTTCAAAACTATCAATGACAGGATAGCAGTTACATTCTGAACAATAATCTATCGTAAGCTTCTTGAGTATTTTCAAATCTTGTTGCTTTGAACAAATAGCTATTTTCATTTGATCCCCTCCTTTCTCGATTTTTAATGCCTTAAGCACATATACATTAAATAGGCAGACAGGATAAACTGTCTGCCTGCTACTAGAGATTTACATTGCAATCAGTATATAAAATTCTTTGTTATGGAAGAATATCATCTCCACCACCAATTCCATCACCCGTTGATGTTGTTATAATATCCTCTATATCAAATAAAGTAATTTCCATTTGTGGTGCTTCATATTCTTTTTTTTCATTATCCATATTTTACAGCTTCCTTTCTATATTAGCATTTAGAGTGATAGTTACTAGATTCCTTTAGTGCGGACCATAATACCCATACTGCACATCACTGAATATTGTCTCTAAATTTCCATCTTTGTTCCTTACAACAATATATGCTCTTACATATACGCCTGTCTCATCCGCCGCAGTTACACTATAATAATACTGATTCGGTATAGACGCAGACACTTGTATTATTCTTCGGTAAATTCCCTCTGAATCAAAAGTCATCTGTTCATTTGTCTGAGGTGTTGTAGACACCTCACGCAAAATTCCACTCTCAACTAAAGTGTAACCTTCTGGTAAATCCATTGCTGCATACCATATCATCTTATGTTTACCTGTGCTTACCGATTCATATGTTGGAACACTTAAAGTAAGTGTTGGTTTCTTTATTAGATCTTCTGTGGAATTTTCATATACAGCCGTCAATGCAATATTTCCAGTAATAGAAAAATTGTATGGATTACTATAGCTTACAACATTACCATCTGCATCCTTCCAATATGCAAACTGCTTACCTTCTGGTATATCCTCTGCTGCAACCTGTGCTGTAACACTGCTTAATGGTGCATATGTGGCTTGTACTACACCATTTACGGTCAGAGAATAGGTCTCTTCTTTTACCTTAAACAGCGGTCTGAAAATCATGTCTGAAGTAATGGTAATGCTTCCATCCGGATTCAACACTACCGGATTGATTCCATCCGTACTCCAGCCCATAAAATCATAACCTGCCTTAGTAGGTGTGTTTGGAGGTGTGATAGTACTATTCGCCGCTACCTTCTCTGATTTTAACAAGTTTCCTGACTGATGATAAAACGCTGCCGTATAATAAGTGGTAGTTTCGTCAATCTGTGTAAATACCGGTGTTATAGTCATATTACCTGAAACCTTAAAAGAAATAGCAGAATCAGTAGTAACTGTTACACCATATTCATTCTTCCAGCCCTCAAAAGCATATCCAGTGTTTGCTTCTGCGGCTAAATCTGCCTCTTGATTATAAGAATAACCATCTCCAATTACACCGCTGACTGTACCTGCAGAAGAATCAAAACTTCCTACAGTAAGTGTATATTTATCCGATGTAAACCATGCATAGTATGTAGATGAGTTATTAACTGTAATCGTCATGGTCTTATCTGTTGATACCTCATTATTTCCTGTAGCATCCGAGGTCCATTTAGAAAATTTACAGCCCATACGAGGTTCCGCTGTCAAAGTAGCTGCAGCTCCCTCAGCATATGTTCCACCTTCTCCTACGGTTCCTAAGGCTGAATTCGCTGATTGTGTGTTTATTGTATAATAAATTTTTTTCGTTACTGTAACTATCACGTCCCCACAAATATCCTTCAGCTGATTATTGGCAGTATCCAACACAGCTGTGCCGCCTGTGATTTGGAAGTTATATTTTTCTTCATTAGTTGAAGTAAATGTAGGAAGTGTCATGCTGCTGTTCACATAATAATATTGATTAGCCCCCTCCGGTAAACCACCTTCAAAGGTTACTTTATATACTTTATTGCTGCCATCCTTTTTTAACAACACTGGATTAGCATCCCCACTGGCGGGAGTACCTCCGTCAGCTACCACATAAGGTAAAGTCTGCCCATATACGCCATCTGCATTTTCCGCAGTTCCATTACCACCGTTAAGCAAACGGGCTACCTCTCCAGAAGCAAACTGCTCCGCAGTTTTATATTGGGTACCATTAAAGGAATCTGACTCACTAGTATCGAGATAATAACAGTTAGTTATACTACTACCACTTACATATCCTACAACTCCTCCTGTATAGGTGTCTGATTTTGATATCATGCTATAACAGTTAGTTACACTGCCATACCATACATATGCTGCTATTGCACCTTTAAATTGAGTATTGCTTCCTGATACTGTACCACTTTCAATTCCCAAATTCTTCACGATTGCCATAGTACAGCATCCAAACAATCCCGAATATCCATCACTATTATTGACAGCTAAATTAGAAATTACATGTCCCTGTCCATCAAAAGTTCCTTCATAGGATTGATAATTACTTTTTCCAATTGGTGTCCATGGCTTATTATCTAAATCAATATCATTGGTTAAAATCGCATTATAATAGTAATCTGTATCACCGCTTGTAACCATAGGGTAATTATACGCATTATTTACTTTCTCTGCAAACCATGCAAGCTCGGCACCTGTACCAATAAGATAATTCCCGTAAGCATCCTGCGCCGGTTCTGTTTTTGTGGTTCCATCCCAATCTGCTTTTTTAAACTTACCATAAAAATTCATATCTGAATTTTCACTTATTGTAATTTGTGTAACTTTACTACTATCTGTACACGCAGAATCTGTATACCAACCCACCAAACTATAACCTTTTACTATTCCAGTAGTTGGCAGAACATAAGCATTGCCTTCATAATATTCATTTGGTGAAAGCCCTGTAATTTCATCTCCGGTTTTAAATCCAGACTCAGCATCAATACTTCCAATCTTATAGGTAATATTATGCCAGCCTGTTTCATTCTTAACAGAAGCTGTATAATATGCTGTATCTGATGTAATTGACTGTACACTTCCCGGTTGCAGTACAGTTGTGGTATCATTTCCCTTATACCAGCCTGTAATATCACCATATCCTGTTGCAGGTGTTAAATCAGATATTTGTCGAAGGGTAATCTGTGTATTGGTATTCACATAGCTGCCACTGTTCTCCAGTTCTTTATTTCCCTGATAGTAGCTGACTTTATGTACAGCTTTTGTAGAATCTGATGACAATAATGGATCACTATCCTTTGTATCTCCAGTGAGTGTCTGTCCCCATACCTGAACAGCTGAATTTAATTGTCCATTTTGTAACAGCCAGGCAACCTTACCACTTGTAAAATCACTGGTAACTGCTTCAGTAGAATTTATTGAACCATCATCTGTTAATGTCTTATCATTATTATAATAACAATTGGTAAAGCTTCCTCCATTTCTTGCCATATAATTTCCCTTTGCAGTAAGGCTGTCACTTCCAAAGCTTGCATCAACATAACAATTCACCGCAGTTAATGAATCCGACTTCCATCCGCAAAGGCCTCCAACTCCTTCCAAGCTGCTGCCAGAAGACGTAATCTTACCTGTAAAGCAGCAGTTTGTCATAGTTACATTGCCTGAATTATTAATCAATCCCACAATACCGCCATAAGTACAATCTCCACCGGTAGTATAATTCATCTCTACATTGCTCCAACAGTTAGAAATGTTAACAACACCATCTCTAGCTGCTCCTGCAATACCACCAGAATACTTTCCTGATGAAGTAATCGTTCCAGTGGTACCAATATTTTCTACACTAGCACCACTACCAAGACATCCAAATAAAGTAACTGCCTGAACCGTAGTGCTGTCATTTGTCATTGCAAGGGTTACCGTATGACCCCCACCATCAAAATTTCCACAAAAAGGTAGTTGTGTGCTGTTACTTTCAGAGAAACAGCCTACCGGTGCTGATGAATAAGTGATGTCACTATTCAATTTAAAATACTTACCAGCATAGCTTTCTCCTCCATTAACCGAAGTGGCCAAGGCTGCTAAACCATCAGCATTTTCAATGATATACGGTTCTGTTTGTGTACCAGTTCCACTCCATGGAATATTTCCCTCTGCATAGACCGAATATGGTCCAGAAAGAAATGATATCATCATACATGCGATAAGCAGTATGCTTATCTTTTTTCTTATTATTTCCATAATACCCTCCTTAAAATAATTTAATATATATAATTTAAAAAATTATATGCATATATATGATTCCTACAAAGTAAGCACCCAACTGCTGAACCATTGTAAACAGCAAGATACATAAGAATTACTAACAGGATGTCCGGATAAGACCGGATAGAACAGAATAAATAAGATTACTGCTGCACCGGTATAGACATAACATAACTTCTTACCTTTTGAATCCTTTTTTGTCAGTGTATACATGGCATATCCAATCATCAGCGTGACAAAGGGCACACTGGCAAAATAGTGATAGATATAAGTTGTCCTACTAATGAAAATCCAGGGAATATATTGTGCCAAATAGCCAATTTCCAAAAAAGCAGCACAATTGTCATGAAATCTCTCTCTCAACCATTCCATATAGAAAAATGCTGGTATACCAGCCCACCATACCAGAGGATTTCCAAATGCACTAATCCCAGCGGATAACCCATTGCCATAGTTTTTCACATAATAAAGCATTGGTTTTGCTATAACTGGCCACTGATACCACCTAGATGCATAAGGATGATTTATTACCCATCTCGAATGATAATTCAGCATATTCTTTTGGTTCTGCCATACTGTATAAAGTAATCCTTGATGCTTACACTTAGCAAATGGAATATAAGATAAAATATAAATTATGCTGGGTATGACCACAAAAAAAACTGCACAGAAAATTATAGTTTTCCAAAAATATGAAGAAAAATTATTCACTATTTCATCATGAAATATACCCTTTGTTTTTCCTCCCGGATTATTCTTTGCAAAGCAATACTCCTGATACCTTCTCCTCATCTGCCATATAAATAGAATTGCCAGGCCTGCTCCTCCAAAAACTCCTGTCCATTTACAGGCAACAGCAAAGCCCATAAAAATACCACAACACCCCAGTGGAACTAAAGTTTTCTTAAAATTTGTATCATAAAAACTCATTTTCATATAGCAAAGCATAAAATAATACATAAGCAATAAGAAGAAAACAACAAACACATCAATAGTTCCTACCCTTGTCTGAGTAAAGTGCATAAAGTCAAAGGTAAACAATATGGTTGTGATTATAGCAATCCAAATTTCCTTAAAAAGTCTTCTGGCTAACAAATAAAATATTGGAATCATAGCAATACCAAACAATATCCCCATTATTCTCCATCCAAAGGGATGGTTGCCAAAAATCTGAATTCCAGCTAAAATAATAAGCTTACCTAAAGGCGGATGTGTCCATTCAGAAACCGTCAATCCATGGAGAAATTCATAGGCTGTTCCTGCATACAGGTATTCATCAAAATATGCATCTTCTAAATAGCTGTAATCTTTCTTACTATACTCCTGTTCATCAAATAATTGGGGATACTTCTGTGCATTCACAGGAAGGATTGGCTTGCCATCTGTATCCCTAAGAATCACTTCATATATAGAAGCTTCATTATTCAATGAAGTAAGCCGGATATATCGACCTGCTTTATAAATTCTGGTTTTGTCCCATTTTAATGCATCTTTCATTAACATATTATCTGTGACTTTTTTAAAACCATCATCTAAGCTATTGGCTAGCTCTAATTTAAAATTTCTTTGTTCATAAGGACCAAGATAATATTCTATATAACCGATTGCCTTAGCCTTTCCCAAATCAAGGGTAATTGAATCCCCTTGCTTTTGAAAAATCCATCCCGTTGCTGGTGTTCTTGAACTGCCTAGATCATATAAAGCTATAGCAGCATATACTACAGTAATAATAACAACCCACAGTATCTCTGTCCTTGTAAGCTTTAGAATTCTATCAGAAAGCTGAAAATGTATTGTCTTTTTTTTAGGATTTACTTTTTTTTTCATATTTTTATCTCACCTGATTTTTCTTTCTGTAATAATTCATTAAATATCATAATTCTGGTGTATAATATGTCAATTCAATTACTTTTAATGTAATTTCCTAATTTTAAATATGACTATATAGAAGATAAATAAATTACATACAAAATTATAGTTATCAGTACAAAAGCTGCTGTCATCAACAAACATAAGTAAAGCATAATTTTTTCTTTTTTCATATCTCCATAAGCTGAAAAATAAGACATTGCTCCAATACCTACATACAACAGCGAAATTGCAATATATCTAAAGTTCAGCGAACATATATGAGGATACTGATAGGCAAATTTTATAAAACTTCCTAAAAGTATAATGTATGCTGTTAAAAAAAACAGTTTCCAAATATTCGGCATTCCTTTCTTTTTTATAAAACCTTTTATATTATAAATATTCATAATAACAGCCAGCAAAATATTAACCCATAATAAAATCACTGCTATTATTTTTGTTTTGCCATAAAACATAATAATAGGTTTTTCATCGTATAAGGAAGTTCTGAACATCTGTATCCATATATTACAGCTCATTTGAGAATTTAAATCATTATTGAAATAAAGCATCTGTCTTAAGGTGGGCAATCCAAATCTTTGGAAAATACTATAATTCCCTATATAGAGCCAATTCTCTTTCGTAAGCTTTGGAACATATGTTAATGGCATACCGAATAAAATATAACATCTCATCATCCAAAATAATCCTAATAAACAAAATATACAAGTAAATAGTACATATTGTAAAAGATACTTTTTCCAATCATCCTTTCTTTTTACAATTGTATATACAAATACAACAGCAATGGCTGGAAGAATTAATGCTGCGGAGGCCTTTGTAAGCACCGCTGCTGCCAGTAAAACTGCAAGTATCACAATATTTTTCAAAGTAGTTTCTTTATGCCATCGAATAGTATAGTAAATTGCCGTCAAAGTAAATAGTAGTGATAAACTATCATTGCCAATAGAGGCAGACATTGCAATAAAAACAGGATGAAATGAAATAATTGTAAAGATTATATATAATGCTTTTCCTTTAATGTCAAACTCTTTTAAAATTCTATAAATAACAGTAATACAAGTAGTGGTATAAAATAATGTTAAAACTTGAATGCTCTCTAGACATATGCTCCAGGATGCTCCAAATATCCTGTTTATTTTTATCCATAATGCGGCCAAAATGTAATGTAGAGGTGGATTATAAAATGACACAGCTTGACGGGGATCAAAATCTGGCAGCTGATGATATTTATATATATATTCTATATATCCAACATGACCTATGCCAAAACCATTTGTTTCAAATCCTTTAATTCCCCCAATATCATGTGGACTTATATTATAAGGTGTTATAAGAATATAAAAGGCCCTAAGTAAAAATCCTCCCATAATCAACATAAAAACAGCTTTTCTTTCCGGCATGTTTTTATTAATCATCCAGTAACCAAAAAAGAAATATAATACATAAATTAGTATCATAATATTTTCTGAATTAGTTCGAAAATATTGACTGAATAATAAATTGTTATTAATAATATAAACTGGAAAACAGAATAATAAAGGTAAAAATATAACTTTATAACTTAAATATTCCCATAATTTATTAGATTTTTTATACATATTACTTTTGTTTTTTTTCTTCATGATACTCAAGCTCCGTATTCACATTCCAAATATCTTTTTTTGATTTCTTATTATTTATAATATGACTAACTGCTTCAAATGCCGTCAACATTGAATGATCCATATTATTGTATCTATGCTGACCATTTCTTCCTATACAATATAGATTTTCAAAATGATTTAAATATTGAATAAGCTTATCAATATCTTTATATGTGTCAAAATATGCTGGATAAGCTTTTCTTATCTTTTCTCTATGATAATCTAAAACATCCTCTTTCTTTTCTAGTATTCCTATCTGAAGCAATTCTTCTATTGCAAAGTCTGCACTGTCAGACTCACTTAAATTCCAAAAATCATCACCTTCCTGACAAAAATATTCTAATCCAATCCAAATTTTAGAATCAACATCTTTCACTAAATAGGGAGACCAATTATTAAATATTTGAATTCTTCCCAGTTTCACACCTGTCTCTTGAACATAAATCCAGCAATCTGGTATGATATTATTCAATGTTTTATAATTAGTTAGATTTTTGATTTTTAATTTTTCTACAAGAATACCTATTGTCACAAAATCACGATATTTCAACCCCTCTGCGATTTTGTATATTTTATCTGGGATACGTTCTCCTATTCCAAAAGCAAGATCCTTTAATGGCATAGATGAAATAAAGATGTCACCCTCTATATATTCTCTCTTATAACAGCTGTTATTAAGATAAGTCAGCCCTTTTACTCTTTCCTTCTGAACATGAATTTCATTAACACAAGCATTTCTTATTATCTTTCCCCCCATATCTTCTACTTTCCCGGCTACAGTTTCCCACAATTGTCCAGGTCCATATTTAGGATAGAGGAATTCTTTAATTAAGGAACTTTCAACTTTTTGTTTTCCCTTCAAAGACTGTCTCTTAAAAAATGTATCCTTTATAATATTCCATACTGTTAATCCTTTTACACGTTGTTTTCCCCAATCTGAAGATATTTCTCTTGGATGTCTTCCCCACACTTTTTCTGTATAGTTCTCAAAAAACATAGAATATAAAACTTTTCCAAAGCGATTTATGTAAAAATTCTCTAAAGAAGCTTCTGGAAGCTTCTGAAAACAAGAAAACAAATAATTCACGGCCACTTTCACAGTCTGAAAAAAGCCCATATTTATAAAAGTCCGTATATTCATGGTAATGGGATAATCAAAGAATGTTCCGTTATAAAAAATACGTGAAACTCTTTTTCTCAGCAGCATTACGCAATCCTCTTTCTCTGGGTTTGTCCCATTTACACTTAATTCTATCCTTCTCCCGAGAATTTTATCATCATATGCTGGTGCACTTTGTCTAGGTATAATATCATTCCACCATTCAATAATAGCTTCTTCTTTAGAAAAAAAGCGGTGTCCTCCTATATCCATTCGATTACCTTTATAATTTATCGTTCTTGAAATGCCGCCTACATTCTCATTTTCATCTAAAATGTAAACTTCAAATTTGTCAGACTGCTTTAAAATATCATATGCAGCAGTAAGCCCTGCCGGTCCAGCCCCTATAATAATAATCCTTTGCAATTATAGTTTCTCCCCTCTTCTATTTCTTAGTAGACTCTTCATATAAAAAGGATTCTATTCTATACCTCGGGCGATGCTTAGTTTCCAAATATATTTTTCCAATATATTCTCCAATAATTCCAATCATAAACAATTGCAATCCACCTATTCCCCATATAGATATACTAAGACTAGTCCACCCACTTACCGTAAAACCTTGAAAATGTCGAATTAAACAATAAATAATCATTGCTACACATATAGTCAATGCTATAACGCTCAACAAAAATGCTATACGAATAGGTTTAATGCTGACGGATGTAATTCCTTCAAGGGCAAAGGAAATCATTTTAAAAATAGAATACTTTGACTTTCCTTTCATTCGTTTCTTTCTTGAATAGGGCACATTAATCGAAGGATATCCAAGCTGTGGAATAATTCCCCTTAAGAAAAGATTTACTTCCTCATATTCTGATAATGCCTCCAGTGTCCTTCGACTCATTAAACGAAAATCACCATGATTATAAATAATATCTGGATTTAAATGCTTCAATAACTTATAAAATCCCTCTGCAGATAATTTTTTTCCTATAAAATCTGTCTTCCTATCATAACGAACTCCATAGACAATATCATGCCCATGATGATATTCATCCAAAAATTTTTCAACAACTTGAATATCATCCTGTAAATCTGCATCTAATGTAATAGCAACATCTGCATATTTTTTTGCCATCATAAGTCCAGCCATAAGTGCATTTTGCTGTCCTCTATGTTTTGAAAGATTAATCCCCACAAAAATAGAATCATTTTGATGTAATTCCTTTATAATTTGCCATGTTTTATCTTTTGATCCATCATTAACAAAAGCAATTTTGCTTTTGTTCGATATTCTTTCTCTTCTAATCAAATCTTCTATAAGTTTAATCAAATAATCAGCACTATCCCTCAGCACATTTTCTTCGTCATAACAGGGAATTACTAACCATAATGTTATCATCTCATACACCTGCATTCTAATTTTCTATTATTCCTATTAAAGATAAACCTTTTTAAACTTTATAAATATGGTAACAAATTGCCAATAGGTCTTCAACAGATTCAAACTGAGTGGTAATTATTTCGACTGAGTGGTAATGTAAAAAGAGATTTTTTATAATATAATTAGATTGGATAGTTATATAAACTTGGAGGTTTGCTATGGAAATTGCTATTGTTGATGATTTGATAGAAGAGCGTGCTATTGTTCGCCGTCTTGCTAATAAATATTTTGAAGATAGGAAAGAGTTATACGATATTTCACCTAACTTTGCGGAATTTGAAAATGGTGAAGCTTTTTTAGAGAATTACGCATCAGGCAAATATGAAATTGTTTTTCTAGATATTTATATGAACAAACTAACAGGTATGGATGTGGCAAAAAGGATTGCTACCTTAGATAGAAATTGCAGTATTATTTTTTTCACTACCAGTGATGAATACCAGTTGGAGGGCTACGGTGTTCACGCCGTAGGATATATTATGAAGCCAGTTTGTGATAATATTCCTGCCCTTTATACGGCTATGGATTATGCTGCTAGCAGACTGCAAATGGACAAGGCTGGCATTACAGTTTCGACGGACTGTGGAGAGGTTCATTTATATTATCGAAATATTCTATACATAGATTGCATTGATCGCACTGTATATATTCATCTTGCTGATAGGGTCTTGAAAGTTTGTGGGAAATATGGAGATTATCAAAAAAGATTCCTTTCTGACAGCCGATTTCTGGAATGCTACCGCAATGTGATCGTTAATATGGACTATATTGATATACCTTTGGATTGTGATTTCATCCTAAAATCTGGTGAAAAATTACCTATTAGCAGACGAAAAAAATCTAATGTCATGGAGAACTACATGATGTATTTTATAAAAAAACGGGGGTAGCATAAGACATGGAATTATTCTGGACTATTCTTTCAATTACACTTGTACAAATACCTGCTATAATTTTGCGTTATATTCCTTTTTCAAAGCTTGTGACACAAAAACAAAAGAAAAGCTTAATTTACTGCTATAGTATAAACTTTTTATTTCAGAATATTCTTCTTTTAATTATTATAGTCAAAACAAATGTAAATATCGACCCATTATTCTATAAAATTTCAATTATGTGTGGAGCAATAATATATTTTTGCATAAACTGCCTTATTATAAAAAAAATGTTCTATCAACATATTTTTATCTATGGTATGCAGTCAATCTACAGTCTTTTACTTCACTCTTTTGTGGCAGTTATCCTTAGTGCATATTCTAATAACATCTCCCTAAACAGGCAATTTATGATTCAAAGTTTTACATATTTAATTTTATTTGCAATTACCATATACCCTCTTTGGAAAGTTGCAAAAAATTCTTTTATTTTAAATATATCTTCTGAGCATGACTATTACTGGAATATCATTTGGTTAATACCATTTTTATTGTTTTTTGGTAATACAATTGTTACAATGAATGAAAATTGGATTAACACATGGAGACAGCTTGTTTCAAGACTCTCAATTGGTGTTGCTTTATTTGCTATATGGAAATGTACTAATCTTGATTTTAAGGAACTAAAGGAAAAGCAATCTCTTAAGTCTACAAACAAACTTTTACATATACAAATGGAGGCAATTAGACAGCAATCAGAAAACATTAGAGAAAATGATGAAAAAATCCGCATACTTAGACATGATATACGTCATAATGTGCAGATGTTATCCTTCCTTATCCAAAATGGAGAACTTGATTCAGCTTCCCAGATTCTTGCTCAATTAGATGATGATTTGGAAAGTACAAAGCCCATTGTTTTTTGCAAAAATCCTGTTATCAATTCCTCCTTATTAGTTTACATCAACAGGGCACAGAAAGAAAATATCGAAATCATTTCAGAAATTGATATACCACAGAATATTCCCTGGAACAGCAGTGACATTGCCATACTCTTCGCCAATGTTTTAGAAAATGCAATCAATGCAAGCTGCCAGCAGCAGAAAAGCAATAAGGAAATACGGATTAACACAAGATATTCTGATAAGAAGTTGGCAATTGTCGTTAAAAACCGCTTTAATGGAGAGGTTTTGTTTAATAATGCCGGTATGCCAATCTCAATGGAGGCAGGTCACGGCATAGGTATGAGTTCTGTTTCTACTATTGTTTCAAGATATCATGGTCATGTGGTTTGTTCCCATGAAAAAGGTTGGTTTACCATCAGCTTTATGTTTTCTGAGTATTTTGTTAATAACATGTAATACTTTGCCCCATGAGTATTTATATGATAACTTTTATATAATGCAGTAGTTAAAAATAAGTCTATATTGTAAATTCTAAATATATTGAAGTTAATAAAAAAATAAGAGGTTGATAACCACCAAAATGACTAATTATCAATCTCTTAGAAATAATTAAACTCACGTTATTTTAAATTTAACTTAGATAAAGCATCTGCCAAAGCAGAGTTCATTGGTGCTTCAGTTTCTTTTTTCATCTTATTCATATAATTTGCTACATCTCTCTTACTGTTTTTACCTTCCTTATTATCAAATCTCTTATTAAAAGAAGCTGCTTTTTCTCTGAAAGTACAAGTTGTGCAGACATAAATTTGCCCTTCTCCCTGTCCTCTAAGCTCAAGTTTCTTGTGACACTGAGGACATCTTGCATTAGTTAATCTAGCTAAATTTTCTCTGTGTCCACAGGCTCTATCCTGGCATACTAGCATTCTACCCTGTTTACCCTTAACCTCAAGCATATATTTTCCACAATCAGGACACTTTTTACCAGTAAGGTTATCATGTTTAAACTTATCACTACTTCCCTTAACATCCTGAACAAGCTCCGCCGCATAGTTTCTCATTCTATCTATGAATACTCTAGGGTCTCTTTTTCCTTTACTAATAAGATCTAATTCCATTTCCCACTCTGCTGTTAATAATGGAGACTTAAGCTCAGTAGGTACTAATTCTATAAGTTGTTTTCCCTTTGATGTTGGAATGATCTCTTTTCCATTTTTTTCTACATAGAACATATTAAATATCTTTTCTATTATATCCGCTCTTGTAGCTACTGTTCCTATTCCTCCAGTTTCTCCAAGAGTTTTAGCATGTACTTTGTCTATAGCTACATACTTTTGTGGTTTTTCCATAGCAGATAACAACGTTCCTTCATTGAATCTTGCTGGTGGCTTAGTTTTTAGCTTTTTACTTTCTACTGATGTTATACTCAGTTTGTCACCTTTTTTAACAACAGGTAACACTTGACTTTCTTTTTCATCCTCATCTTCAGTTAAATCACTAGCTCTGTCATATACCATTTTCCAGCCCTTTGACTTTATCACATTACCTTTTGCTATAAAGCTTTCTCCATTAATATCTGCAACTATAGTAGTTTGCAAGTATTCAAAAGGCGGTAACATAACAGCTAAGAATCTTTTAACTACTAAGTCATAAACATTCTTTTCTTCATTGCCTAAAAGTGATAACTTTACTGTTTCTTCTGTTGGAATTATGGCATGGTGATCACTTACTTTACTGTTGTCTACAAAACCTTTATGACCATTTATCTTACTCTTTAATATTTCACTTGCGCAGGCTCTATAGTTACCTATAGAAATTGCTTTTAAACGGTCTGGTAAAGTAGCCACTATATCCGTAGAAATATATCTTGAGTCCGTTCTAGGATAAGTTAAAATCTTATAGTTTTCATATAGTCTTTGCATTATTGACAATGTCTGTTTAGCTGAATACCCGAAGATTCTATTAGCATCTCTTTGTAACTCAGTTAAGTCATAAAGAGCAGGAGCATTTTGCTTCTTATAGCTTTCTGTAACATCAACTATATTGGCTTCTTTGCCCTTAGTAGCTGCTAGAACTTTATTTGTCTTATCTTCATCAAAAATATTACTATTATTATTTTTATCCTTCCATTGAAGGGTAAATCCTTTTGCCTTTGCACTTATTACAAAATAATCCTTTGGCTTAAAATTCTTTATTTCTTCCTCACGATTAACTATCATAGCTAAAGTTGCAGACTGCACACGTCCTGCTGTAAGCTGTGCATTATGCTTACAGGTAAGAGCCCTTGTAACATTTAGACCAACAACCCAGTCTGCTTCTGATCTACATTCTGCTGCCTTATATAAATTGTCATATTGTGCTGAAGGTTTTAAATTTCTAAACCCTTCTAGTATAGCTTTATCTGTTTGTGATGAAATCCAAAGCCTTTTTGTTGGCTTATTTACTCTTGCTTTTTCAATTATCCATCTTGCAACTAATTCTCCCTCGCGGCCCGCATCGGTGGCAATCACTATTTCTGTTACATCTTTTCTATTTAATTGTTCCTTAACTGCGTTAAACTGCTTACCACTTTGCTTTATAACTACAAGTTTTAATTGCTTAGGTAGCATTGGTAAATCTTCCAACTTCCAACTTTTATATTTATCATCATAAGCTTCTGGATCCGCTAATGTAACTAAATGCCCAAGTGCCCAAGTTACAATATACTTATCTCCTTCTATACATCCATTACCTTTTTTGCCACATCTTAAAACCCTAGCAATTTCTCTAGCAACAGATGGTTTTTCTGCTAAAACTAATATTTTTCCCATATTTATTTCCTTTCATATACTAGGATAAATACAAAAATAAGGATAGACAATACTTCCATCCTTATTAATCCCTAGCTCATGCTTAATATTGCATTCTTATTATACAATATACATCTTTTCATTACAAGTTAATGGCTTTATACATCTATAGACATTCATGTCCGAACATTAACTTATGTTAGGTATTCCTATGGATATCTCTGAAAGCACATTTAACAATTTAAAGTTAGCTCTTGGCGAAGCACCTTAGAAAAATAATGAAATTAAATATTGTCTGAGCGATAGCGAGTTTATTTAATTTCATTATTTTTCTTTGGTGCGAGCCTTAGAGATAACTTTAAATTGTTAACAGTGCGGAGGAGATAGCCATAGGAATACCGGCACTAAGTTAATGTTCGGTCTTAGATGCCTATAGCCTATTTGACTACATTAACCTTGTCACCATCATTTAAAAGACTTTGTCCTTCTGTAATAATTTCAGTTCCATTTTTCACGGTCTCTGTTGTTATTTCGGTAATTTTGTCATTAGCTATACCTGTTTCTACAACAACTCTTTTAATCTTACTACCTTCTACGGTATATATATATTTAACTCCATTTTCTACTTTTAGTGCCTCATTTGGAACAATTACAGCATTATCTTTCTTTTGATCTGGTATTGATATTTTTGCAAACATACCAGATTTCAATTCTCCATTAGAGTTATCTATTTTTACCTTCACTATATATGAGTTGTTCTTAGAATCTGCATCCGGACTTACGTTATCTATAACTCCTGTGATAGCTTTATCACTTAATGCATTAACTACTACTGGTACGTTCTGGCCAACTTGAAGTTTACCTATAATCTTATCAGGAACAGTTATTTGTGCAATTAATGAAGATGTATCTATTATAGTAACATTTCCTGCTGTTCCTGAGGTGATTTCACCAACTTCAACATTTTTAACGGATACAACTCCAGCTATAGGTGCTGTTATATTTGAATCATTTAATTGAACTTGTGTGGAGTTAATATTAGCTTGTGCTTGTGCTACTGATGCAACAGCCTGTGTAGATCCTGAGTTTTGCTGTAAAAGATTTAAGTTATCTTGAGCATTTTTCAAATCTACAGAAGCGTTATCAAGAGATAATTTTGCTTTATCCAAATCCTGCTTAGATATAGCTCCACTATCATATAATTTTTGTTCTTTTTCATAATAACTATTTGCATCATTATATGTAATTTGTGCTTTATCAACATTCTGCTGATATTTTAGTATTGAATCATTCACTGAAGCCCTTGATACATTAAGAGCAGCCTGTTGTGTCTGAAGAGTTGCAGAAATCGATGCTGTATCAAGTGTAAAAAGGACCTGACCAGCAGTTACTTTATCTCCAACATTAACATTTACTGTTGCAATTTTCCCTGAATTTTTAGGACTTACAGTAACAGATTTCACAGCTTCCAGTTTACCTGCATATTGAACTTCTGAGGATATATTCTGTGTAGTTATCTTGTGCACCTTAACATTTGGGATTTCCTTCTTTACTTGAACAACTTGCTTTTTCCCATGTTTAGCTACAACAATTCCTATAACGGCAACAATAATAATAACTAAAATAATCCACTTCTTGTTTAAATTTTTAAACTTCATATTAATTTGCCTCCGTAACATATGATTTCTTATTATGATTTTTGAAAATTTTGTGTTTAAAATCATCCATCAATGTATAAACTACAGGAAGAATAATAGGTGAAAGTATAGTAGATGTTATCATTCCTCCTATTATAACCCATGCCATACCTGCTCTAGTTTCACTTCCTTCACCTAAAGCTAATGCAGATGGTAACATTCCAACAACCATTGTTAAAGAAGTCATAATAATTGGTCTTAATCTCGTTGTTCCCGCATCAATAAGAGCTTCTCTTAAACCCATACCTTGTTTGGTAAGAGTATTAGTATAGTCGATTAGCAATGTACCATTTTTAGCGGCTAATCCATCTAGCATTATGAACCCTATCATAGACATCATATTTAAACTATTATGAGTTAAAGCCAAAATAACTAAAGCTCCTATTACAGCACAAGGTAATGCTAACATTCTTACCAGTGGAGTTAGGAATGATTCATATAATACTACAAGTATCATATATACAAGAACTATAGATGCAACTATAGCTTTTATTAAATTACTAAAAGCATCTCCCATTTGTTTTTGACTTCCTCCATAAGATACTGAATATCCTACTGGAATAGACATTGCCGAAATTTTATTTCTAATATCTGTATTAACACTTCCCAAATCTCTTCCATCAAGACTTGCAGATACTGTAACTATATCTTGTCTATTTTCTCTTCTGATAGATTTAGGACTATCAGCTTCTACTATAGATGCAACTTGCTCTAAGGAAATTTGTTGTGAAGAAGAATTTTGTATTTTTATAGACCCTACATCAGCTGAACTCTTAATTTGTCCATCCATGAATTTTAAGGTCATATCATATTCATCATCATCACCTCTATATGTACCTGCTGCGGAACCCTGTATACCTGTTCGAAGCGCTGATGCTATATCTGAGGCAGAGACTCCATATTGTGCTGCTGCAAGTCTATCAATTTTCACTCTAAGTTCACTGTCATTTGCATCTAATGTATTAGTTACATCTACAGTACCTTGAACAGATTTAACTATATCTTCAACCTTTCTAGATAAATCTTTTAATGTGCCTGCGTTATCACCGGATATTTTGATATTTATGGCAGAGCTTGATCCACCACCACCTCCGCCGCCTCCCATTTGAGACTCAGATACAGAAAAGTTTACACCGGTAAGTTGTTTCTTTCCCCAACTACGTACTTGTGACGCAAGCTGAGTTTGACTTTTTTTACGCTCTGCTTTAGGAACTAATGTAACAGTAATCTTTACTGAAGCTTCACTTACTTGTGTATAGTAGTATTTAACTTCCTTAATAGTTTTCAAATAATTATCAATTTGTACAGCTTTATCATCTGTTTGCTTTAAATTTGTTCCTGGAGTAAGTGACATTGAAATGGAAAAGGTACTTTGATCAGAATTTGACATAAATTCTGTACCTATAAGTCCTAGTGGAACAAGGGATATACTCGCTACAATACATGCAACCAAACCAGCTAATACTTTAACTCTATTATTTAGAGACCAAATAAGCATTTTTTTATAAGACTCAGTAGCAATATCCATAAATTTGTTAACTTTACCAGATATTCTTCCTAACAGAATATTCTTATGCTTCGAGCTAGTTTCTTCCTTTCCTTTAGCATTATGTTTAAGGAAACGAGAAGCAAGCATAGGTGTAACAGTAAAGGATATAAATAATGAGAATAAAGTTGCGAAAACTATAGTTAATCCAAACTGTTTAAAGTACTGCCCTATCACACCAGACATAAAGGCAATTGGTAAAAATACAACTACATCGCAAAGGGTGATTGCAATTGCTGCCATTCCAATTTCTTTTCTCCCATCAATAGCAGCTCTTATAGGATTTTTTCCTTGAGCCAAGTGTCTTTGTATATTTTCTAATACAACTATAGAGTCATCTACTAAAATACCTATACATAAAGACAACGCCATCAAACTCATCATGTTTAATGTAAACTTTAATTCATACATCATGAAGAATGTAGAAATTAGAGATGTAGGTATAGCTACTAAAACTACCATGGAAGAACGCCAACTCTTTAAGAAGAATAAAAGTACTATTGCAGTTGTTATAATTCCTTCTATAAGACTATGCTTTATTTCCGTTAGCGAGTTATTTATAAATACAGTAGTATCACTTGCCGTTATTATATTCATACTTTGAGGAATAGTCTTTTGTAATACATTCATTTTACTTTTTATGGCATCTACAACTTCAACTACATTTGCATCACTCTGTTTTTGAATATCAATAGCTATAGTTTTTTTACCATTCAATTTAGTTGCTGAGTTTGCCTCTGGATATTGTAATTTAACATCAGCAATCTCCCCTAGACGTATTTTACCTCCATTATTAGTTGATATAAGTACATTTTTTACTTCATCAATATTTTCAAATTCTCCAACAACTCTAATTGACTGGTTTATCTTATCCTGCTTAATTTGTCCAGCAGGCATACTAGTATTATCACTTTTCAGTTTACTTAATATTGAATTAACACTTAATCCATAATATTCAACTGCAGTTTTATCAAGTTTTATAATTAATTCCTTTTTGTCTGCACCTCCAAGTGATACTTGTCCTACGCCAGGCACTTTTTCTAATTCTGTTTTTATTTTATCTGCCTGATTATATATTTCATCAAAGGAAGCAGTTCCTGAAATGGCAAGTGTCATTACAGACATAGCATTAGTATCTATTTTGCTAATTACTGGAGATCCTGCATCATTAGGTAGTTTCCCTTCAGCCTTAGACACCGCCTTTTGAACATCTAGAAATGCTGTGTTCATATCAGCATTTTCTTTGAACTGAATCATGACATTTCCACTACCTTCTCTAGATGTAGAGTTAATAGTATCAACACCACTTATGCCTGAAACAGCATCTTCCATAGGTTTTACAATATCTTTCTTCACATCATCTGCACTTGCACCACTATATGAAGTTGATACAGTAATAACAGGTATAGTCATAGAAGGTAATAAAGCTGCTCCTAGATTTGTGTAGCCTAATATGCCCAGACCAACCAACAATGCTATTACCATGGTTATAGCAGCAGGTCTTTTTACTGATATTTCGGTTATACTCATTTTTAGCCTCCTTGATATTTGATTCTCATAACTTATATCCTAATTTATCCTAAAAAATATATCAACAAGTTTTTATAATAAGTTTTTTAAATTCACTATTTATTCACAAGTTGTACTATAAAAGGCATTGAAAATTAACAAAAAAGTAATTTATTGTATTTTTATATATAAATTTCTCACAGTTGTTTCTTTTATAACGTTTTTTTCTTTAGTCAATATACTTTAGAAATAATCTATGATAAACTATCTGTAGTAAATAATTAGGAGGTTAACAATGTACCAAATTATACTTAAATATAAAATTGAGGATGTAGATGCTGCAATTGAAAAACTTCAATTAGTGGATATATATAATGTTTTCTACGAGTCTCCAATTGCAATTACAACAACAGAATATGGCTATGGCTATTATGAAAAAAAAGATGAAATAGTAGACTTAAAGATAATAGTAGAAAGTGATGAGGAAGAAGAATTAAATAGATATGTAGACATAATAAAAGGATACCTCAAGGTAGATGACATTCAAATCAAAAAACTTGAGAACCTACAATTTAATACTTCCTTTGAGCCGATAGATTTAAATAACGGCTGGTTAATAGCAGATCCTAGCTATAATAAAGAAGGAAAGAATAAAATCAATTTTGTATCTCAAGGTGCATTTGGCACAGGTCTTCACGAAACCACACAAGACTGTCTAAGATTCATATTGAATAAAAATTTTAGGGACAAAAATGTATTAGATATAGGTACAGGTTCCGGAATTCTAGCTATAGCTGCCGCAATTAAAGGTTCAGAAAAAGTTACTGCTTTAGATTTAAGAGATGTACATGATGAAGTAGAATTTAATGCTTCATTAAATGAACTCAATAATATAGAAGTTGCTGTAGGTGACGCTCTTACAGGAGAAGTAAAATTGGATGAAATATATGATTATATATTCATAAATATCGGTGGTGAAGAAACCCTAAGTTTCATAGATTTTATAAACTCACACATTAAAGAAAATGGGAAATTACTAGTATCAGGTCTTGTTGAATGGAGCTTTGAAGATGTAGTAAATAAAACACTAAAATATGGATACAAATTTGAGGAAAAGAAGCAAACCAATGAATGGTGCTCTGTGCTTCTTACAAAATATATGTAATCTCTATTTTGTAAGTATTAAAATACTATTTACTGAAGTGAATCTAAGAATCAGATGGAGATTTCAATGTCACCTGATTCTTAGTTGAATAAATTCAGAAACTAACCTCTACCTATCTTCACCCAAGCTTTCAAATAAATTATTTCTTATATTAAGAGCATCTAAAACCTTCCCTACAATAAAATCTACCATATCATTAATAGTTTCAGGCTTGTGATAAAATCCTGGCATAGCGGGAAGAACTTCAGCTCCTGCTTCACTTAGATAAAGCATATTTCTTAGATGTATATTGTTTAGTGGAGTTTCTCTCGGAACTATAATTAGTTTTCTTCTTTCTTTAAGACAAACATCCGCACTTCTTCCTAAAAGATTCTTAGAAATTCCCATAGCAATTTCACCAAGTGTTGCCATTGAACAAGGCATTATAATCATACCATTTGTTTTAAATGATCCACTAGCTATAGATGATGCCATATTATTAATATCATGTGTTATAAAATTACTATAGGTGTCTTTTAATCTGTTAATAAAAATATCATCAGTTTCGCCGATTTCATTTTCCATAACCTTTCTTCCATTCTCAGTAATTACAAAATGTACCTGCATATTATTTTTCAATAATTCTTCTGTCAGCCTTATACCGTATATACTTCCACTGGCTCCGGTAATTCCAACTATATATTTTTTCATAACTCATCACCTCAATGTTACCAGTATTTACCTCTATTAATAAGTCTATGATTCTAGTTTTAGTCTAATGCCTAAAGAGATTGCTGAAAAAATTAACAACTTCTTTAGGCATCTGAAATAAAATAACAAGTCAAATATACTAGCCACTGACTAGTTATTTTTTTGAAGATGCCTTACTGCATTAATTATCTAAAACATACCTCTAAATCCCCTATACTTACACCAAAACTTACCTATAACTATTAATAGAAGCAAATCAGATTCAGGGTTCAATCCAAGTATATTACAAAAATCACAACAACCAAAATATCTGTATTTACAGCACCTACAACCTTTTCTATAACAACTCATAAAATCCCTCCTTATCATCCTAAGTAATATCCTTCCATATTTTCATTTTACTTTCATAAGGTTAGAATTGTGATTAGAATTAATATAAAATTAACACCCTTTGGCAAAAAAACTCTTGCACCTTACCTTACGTCATGTGTTAAAATAATTTATGTAGAGGTGATATTATGTCTGAAAGTGAAAATTTATTATTTACTATTGGTGAATTTGCTGAAAAAGCTGGTGTTACCTTAAGAACATTAAGATATTACGACAAAATAGATTTATTGAAACCCAGTTCTTATAATGAATCTGGACATAGGCTATACAGCAAAGAGGACTTTGGAATACTTCAAAAAATTCTAACCTTAAAATTTATTGGTCTTTCATTAGAAGATATAGCAAATATCATGAAATATGATTTAAGCGATAATGACTTAAAAAAGCCTCTTGAAATACAAAAAGAAATAATGGAAGAAAAAATTCATCATATTGAGATGGTAATAAAGGCCCTTGATGAAGCTGTTCATATGCTTGATAACAACCATATTTTAAATTGGGATAAGTTCATAGATATAATTAATGTAATCAATATAGATAAAAAATGGATAGAGCAATATGAAAATGCTTCAAATTTAAAAGCAAGAATAAGAATTCATGAGCTTTTTAGTACCAATAACCAAGGATGGATGAACTGGTTTTTTGAGCAACTTAATCTTCCTGATAAAGCCTCTATACTGGAGCTAGGATGTGGTGATGGTAGTCTATGGGATAGAAACTTTAATGCTATTCCTAAAGGTTGGAATATTACATTAACTGACTCATCCCAAGGAATGCTTAAAGATGCTAAAAAGAATTTAGGAAAAAAGTCTGAAAGATTTAAATTTAAACTGGTAGATGCACAGAGCATACCTTTTGAAGATTGTATTTTTGACTTGGTAATTGCCAACAATATGATTTATCATGTATCAGACAAAGAAAAAACTTTTTCAGAAATACGAAGAGTTCTAAAATCAAATGGATATTTTTATGCTTCTACTGTTGGGAAAAACCATATGAAAGAAATGCGAGATATAATTTCTAAATTTAACTCAGAAAGCATAACTTCGGAAAGCTGGAACGCCACCGAAAGTTTTCAGCTTGAAAATGGCTTTGAACAGGTTTCAAAATGGTTTCAAGAGGTAAAACTAAAAAGGTATAATGATAATTTAAATGTAACAAGTGCGATGCCTCTTGTAGATTATATATTTTCTATGCCCGGAAATACAAAGGAGTTCTTTACTGAAGTTAACTTACAGAAGCTTATAAGCTTTTTAGAACAAAAGATAACCAAATCCGGAGGAATCTATATAACTAAGGATACAGGTCTTTTTGAAGCGAGAAAGTGATTTATAAAAACCTTACATAACCTTAGACTCAAGGAATCACTTTATATATATTGTATACAAACTTAAAAATGAAAGGATTGATCTTTTATGAATAAAAAAATTCCGTTTTCACCACCAGATATTACTCAGGCTGAAATGGATGCAGTTGTTGAGGTTTTAAAATCAGGATGGATTACTTCTGGCCCTAAAACTGCTGAGTTTGAAACTAAACTTGCAGAATACTTAGAAACTAGTAAATCAGTAGCTCTAAATAGTGCCACTGCAGGATTAGAGCTTGTATTAAAAGTTTTTGATATAAAAGAAGGAGATGAAGTTATTACTACTCCTTATACTTATACGGCTACTGCTAGTGTATCTTTACATAGAGGCATTAAACCAACATTTGTAGATGTAGAAAAAGATAGCTTTATTATAGATATAAATAAAATAGCTGATGCTATAACTCCAAAAACAAAAGCTATTTATACTGTAGACTTTGCAGGAATACCTGTAGATTATGATGCAGTTCGTGCAATGTTAAAATCTAAGAATCGTGAAGATATAATTTTCGTATCTGATTCATCTCACGCTTTTGGTGCAAAATATAAGGGAAAGAGAGTGGGCGGTCAAGCTGATTTCCACATATTCTCCTTCCATGCTGTAAAAAACTTTACCACTGCTGAAGGTGGAGCTATAAGCTTTGGAAATAACAACTTTAAAGGTAAAGAAGATTTATATAAAGAATTTAAATTAGCATCTTTACATGGTCAATCGAAAGACGCACTTTCAAAAATGAAAGCAGGAGCTTGGCAGTATGATATAGTAACAGATGGATACAAATGCAACCTTACAGATATGGCTTCAGCTATTGGTCTTGTGCAATTAACAAGATATGAAGAAATGTTAGTAAAACGTAAAGCTATATTTGATGTTTACTCTAAACATTTAGGAGAAAAAGACTGGGCTATACTTCCATTTGAAAGAGAAGGAGAAACTGTAACTTCATATCACTTATATCCATTACGTATTAAAGGCTTCAATGAAGAACAAAGAGCTGAAGTTATAAGTATATTGGCAGACATGGATATAGCTACTAATGTTCACTTTATTCCTTTACCAATGTTTACTCTTTACAAGAATCTTGGGTATAAAATTGAAGATTATCCAAATGCTTATGCACAATATGCAAACGAAATTTCCGTACCGCTTTATTCTATTCTTACATTAGAAGATGCAGAATATGTAGTTAAAGAGCTTATTAAAGCAGTAGAAAAAGTGATAGGTTAACAAAATTTATTGAATAAGAGAGGTCATAACTATGAAAGTTAATTTTTATACTTCCCAAAGAGAATATAATGAGAAGAAGTCTGAATTTGATAAGGCAATATTTGAAGTTATAGAAAAAGGAAGCTTTATATTAGGTCCTGATGTTACAAAATTTGAAGAAGAAATAAAAAACTATACTGGAGCTAAACACGCTATTGGTGTAGCTTCTGGTACAGATGCTTTAGTAATTGCTTCACACATATTAGGTTTTACAGATGGTAAAGAAGTTATTACTTCACCATTTACATTCCTAGCATCAACTTCCTGTATTGCAAAGCATAATGCAAAACCTGTTTTTGTAGACATTGATGAAGATACTTTCGAATTAAATACAAGTAAATTAGAAGAAAAGATAACTTCAAATACAGCTGGAATAATACCAATACATCTTTTCTCTCAAATGAATAACATGGATAAAATAATGGAAATAGCATCTAAGCATGGCTTAAAAGTTTTAGAAGATGCTGCAGAAGCCTTTGGTATGAGATGGAAAGGCACTGGTGATTCCTATAAACACTCTGGAACTATTGGAGACTTTGGTATATTTTCCTTCTTCCCTACTAAAACCTTAGGTGGCTATGGTGACGGCGGTATGATAGTTACTAATGATGATAACCTAGCTCAAATGACTAAGATGTTTAGAGTTCACGGAGCTTCTAAAAAGTATCACTATGATTACATAGGATATAATTCAAGACTTGATTCAATTCAAGCTGCTGTACTTTCCGTTAAATTAAAGTATATAGATGAAACTATTAAAAAAAGAGAAATTATTGCCAATTGGTATATGGATAAACTATCTGATTGTGAATATGTAAGATTCCCTAAGATTAAAGGAGATCAAAAGCCAGTATACTATGTATTTAACATACTAGCAGAAAAAAGAGATGAACTTGCAGACTTCTTAAAAGAGAATGAAGTCGGATATAGCATATACTATCCAATACCACTACACTTACAAAAATGCTTCAGTTATTTAGGACACAAGAAAGGTGACTTCCCTGTTTCAGAGAAGATTTCAAGTGAAATACTAGCACTTCCAATTTATCCTGAAATAACAGAAGAAGAAGTAGATTTTGTTTGCCAAACAATAAAAAAATTCTACAGAAAATAACAAACATAGAAATACCTAACATAAGTTTTGTCTTGGATATTTATCCATGAATATCCAAGACGAAAACTTAGCTCCGAAGTTACTCTATACCTGTCCTTATGTTATTAATACAGTTTTCATGTATTCCCTTTTCCTCCATAGCTTTTGCAGTTTTTTCATAATCATATGTAAACTCAATCATTTCAGTTTCAACATTATCTTTTTCAATATTAATTATTAAATAAGTACCATTAGGTCTGCCAATCTTAGGCTTTCCTACACTTCCATCATTAATTAAAAGCTTACTACCAAAAAACTTTTCAAATGGTATATGTGTGTGTGCACAAACTAATATATCACCATCAAATTCTTTCATTACATCCTCTACTTCATTTGAACCTTCTTTTAGGTATTCATTTATAGACCTTGTGCTTCCGTGTACAAAATATATTTTCTTATTTTCAAATTCTAAAACTATCTGTCTTGGAAGGGATTTTAAATATGCTCTATTTTCTTCATTTAATTCTTTTGCAGCCCAGGGCATACAGAATTTATTGACCTCGTTGTCCCTTATGTAGTTAAACTTTTCTTCTAAAACTGCAGCATCATAGTTTCCCAATATATTCAATATCTTTCTATCTCTTATCACATCTATAACTTCATTTGGATAGGGTCCATATCCTACAAGGTCTCCTAAACAAACTATGGTATCTACCTTTTTCCCTTCTATATTTTCAATTGCTTTCTTAAGTGCTTCTAAATTTCCATGAATATCTGAAATTACAGCTATTTTCATGTTTTTTCCTCCATTCTATAGTTTTTTACACCATAATTATACCATAATGTGGGCTAGACCCCATTACAAATTCTTTAAAATAAATTAGTGTTTTTAAGCATTACATTTACTTAAAAACACCATTCATTACTTGCTAAAGAATAAGGTTATTTAATGTATTTTTGATATTTTAAAGATTTTCCTTCTTCCCAAGGCTTATAATTTTTTGCAAAGTTCACTCTTTCTTCAAAAGTAGGATGATCATAATTCCAAAGTTTATATATAACCCCTGGTGTTGGCAGTACTAAACTGGTTTGATGAAGCTTTATCATTGATGACATCGATGCTTCGTTATCTCTTGTAAGTTCAAGTTCAAATCTGTCTGCTTCTGTTTCTGTATATCTAGAGTAGGTATTTATAATTGGAGATGCTATAAACATAAATATACTTAAAAGCAGCATTAGTAGAGGTAATGATGCTATATCATAAAGCTTTGTAACACTAAAAGCACCGCCTGATTTATTCAGTACCCAAAGCGCCACTTTATTTATTAGATAGAACACAAATACATTTAATATTCCTCCCAGTATGATAGCCTTCCATACATGCCCCATTAGATAATGTCCCATTTCATGCGCTACAATACCAAGAGTTTCTCTATCCGTAAGATTTTTAATTGTAGTATCCCAAAGAACTATTCTTTTAGTGTTAAGAATACCTGTCATATATGCGTTCATTTCCTTTGTATCTACACTCTTATTCACTTGATAAACCTTAACATTTTTGATATCCGTTTTATCTATTAAATCATATATTTTTGCTTCAAGTTTTGTATCCTGAACCTTTTCATATTTATTAAAAATAGGATCAATATAAACTGGTGATATAAAAGTTATAAAGAACAAAACTGGAATTAAAAGCAACCCAAAGTATAGCCACCAATACCCAGGAGATTTTTTAATCAAGGCATAAGGTATACAAATTAAAGCTGATCCTGCAGCAATTGCCATTGCAAAGCTCTTCAGGAAATCTCCAATCCACTTTGCAAAACTTTGATTTGAAAGTCCATAAGTATGTTTAAGTACAAAACTACTATAGTAGTCAAGTGGTAAACTTATCAGACTGCTTATCAAATAATAAACAATAAAATATAGTATAAATACAATAAATGCGGCTCTACTTCTATTCTGTGCCCAATTTCTTATACTAGCAGAAAGTCCTGAGAATAAAAAAAATGCTGGCACTACCATACCTAAGACTATACTAGTAACCCAAATAATCACCTTTTTTTGATGATATTCAATAGCCTTTTCCGTAGGTGCAGAAATAGTTGTAGCTGCATTTTCCTTAATTTGAGTAGATTGGACATAGTTTTCTCTCAAGTATCTATTATTTTGTTGTTCTGAAACTTTTACACTAAATATAAACCCTATCATTAATAATATGAATATAATTATTGATGCAGAAAGTTTTTTTTCCATTATTATACCCCCATAAACCTTGCTAATTAACTATATTTATAATATATGTATACATAAAGGCATTTATCCATTCCTTAGTTTTTTCTATAAGAATAAAGGAACGAGTTTTTTCCCGCTCCTTCATAGGTTTAGTTAGGTATCTTGAAAAAATATACTATCATACTGACTAGTTATTTTTTCAAGATGCCTTATATTACTTAATTATGAAACTTGCTCAAACTGCATATTGTAAAGACGCATATACTCGCCTTTATTATTTATAAGTTCATCGTGATTTCCTCTTTCTTTTATTCCTTCATCAGTAAGTACAATTATTTCATCTGCATTCCTTATCGTACTCAATCTATGAGCAATTACAATTGTTGTACGGTTTTTAGAAAGAAGTTCTAGTGACCTTTGTATTAATCTCTCACTCTCATTATCAAGAGCAGATGTAGCCTCATCCAAAATTAATATTTGAGGATTCTTTAAAAAAACTCTAGCTATTGATATCCTCTGTTTTTGGCCACCTGACAGCTTGACTCCTCTCTCTCCTACATAAGTATCATATTCTTCTTCAAGTCCCATTATAAATTCATGTGCATTTGCCATTTTGGCTGCTTCAATTATCTGTTCATCAGTAGCCTTCGGATTGCCATAAGCAATGTTTTCCTTGATTGTTCCTGCAAACATATATACATCTTGTTGAACAATACCTATGTTATTTCTCAGTGATTTTATCTTAATATCTCTAATATCAATACCATCTATCTTTACCGACCCTTTATCTACTTCGTAAAATCTTGGTATTATGCTACAAAAAGTAGTTTTACCACTTCCTGAAGGTCCTACAATAGCAACTGTTTTCCCTGCTTCCATATTTATACTAATATTTTCAAGAACTGAATTTCTGTTATCATAACTAAATGACACATTCTCAAGAGTAATTTCTCCTTTTGGAGTTTTTAACTCTATAGCATCCTTTTTATCTATAATATCTGGATGGGTATTAATAACTTCTAAAAACCTTTCAAAACCAGTTATTCCCCTTTGATACTGTTCTGTAAAGTTTACAAGCTTGTCTATAGGATTTAGAAAAATATTTATATATAGAATATAAACCATAAGATCTGTAGCCTGAAAACTTCCATTACTTATAAATATTCCTCCTAAAACCACTACTGAAAGGTATAAGATTCCTTGAAAAAATCCATTCATACTAAAGAATCTTCCCATAATGGTATAACTATTTTCCTTTGTTTGTAAAAAAGCATCATTTCCCATTTTAAATTTTTTATTTTCTATATGTTCGTTAGAGAAAGATTTTACAACTCTTATACCTGAAAGACTATCTTGAATTTGGGCATTTACATTGGCTATTTTTTCTCTATTCTTTTTAAATACTGACTTCATTTTTTTATTATAAAAACATGAAGAATATATCATAAAGAGAGTTATAAATAACAATGTGGTTGTTATCTTAACATCAATACTCATAAGTATCATAAAAGAACCTATAATCTTAAGCAAAGATATAAATAAATCTTCAGGACCATGATGAGCAAGCTCTGATATATCAAACAAATCTGTAACTATTCTAGACATAAGTTTTCCTGTATTTGTGTTATCATAATAAGAGAAAGATAATCTTTGCAAGTGATTGAATATATCACTTCTCATATCTGCTTCCATTCTTGCACCCATAATATGTCCCCAAGAAGTTATATAATATTGGCAAAAATATCTCACTGCATACATCAGAAGTAAGCCTGCACCAACTAAAGTTACATACTTTAATATCTCGCTCCTACCTCTTGTATATACGTTATTTATCATAAAACTTACGATAATAGGGAATGCTAAATCTATAAGTGATAGCATAAGTGCACAAAACATATCCATATAAAACATTTGCTTGTAGGGTTTATAGTAGCTTATAAATTTCTTTAAAATTTTCATTAATTAAAAGTCTCCTTCCTTTTAGAATACGTTATAAAGTATAATACATTTCGTATTGGGCAATATAATCTCTCTTAAATCCTATGTGCTTAATAAAACCTTGGATTGAAGCATTATTAGGAAATCCTATTGTTACCTTAGAAAGGCTTAGCTCTTTCACCGCTTTAGCAATTAGATTTGTTCCTATTCCGTTATGCCTTAACCCATTTTCCACCCATAAAAAATTTATTCTAGTATTTTCATTTATACTAATAACACCAGCTATCTTTTCATTTATATATGCACCTAATGTTATCTGACCCTTTGATTTTTCAATATATTCAATATCGCTTTGCCAATTGATATGTATATCCTTTATTTTTTCTCTTACTAGATTTAATTCATTCATATCCGTTTGTTTTATATTAACTCCTAACTTATTAGTTTTGTCAAGAGCATTAAGTTCATTAAGTGAAAAATAGGTTAAATCAAAAATCTTTTCATATCCTAATTTTTTATAAAAATTTATTGCCCTGTCATTCCCTACAATAGCCTCTAAAAATAGCTGCTTACAGTGTTGATTTATAGCTTCTTTTTTATGAAGCTCCATTAATCTCTGGCTTATACCTTTTCCCCTATAGTCAGGAGCTACAGCTAAAGTTCCACATCTCATTGTCTTTATTCCTTCATAATTTTTAATTCCTCCAAGGACAATCCCAATAGACCTATTCTCATCTAATGCAATAAAAGATTTATCAAGACTATTTCCCTCTGTGCCAAAAAATCTACTTATAAAAAGTTCCTTTGGCATTTGGATTTTTATAATGTAATCAGAAAAACCAATTTGAAAAGCATCATGAACTAAATCTATTTCTACTTCCGAACATCTTTTGTAGCTTATCATCTTCATTTCCCCTTTTTATTTCTCAAATCTATGCTATTCCGAAACCCTTACCGTAGACTTCATATGAATCTTGAACTAGAACAAGTGCATTTACATCAATATTTCCTACAACATGCTTTAGCTTAACTAATTCATTTTTTGTAACAATACACATTAAAACTATGCTTTCTTTATTAGTATAACCACCTCTTGTTTCAATCTTTGTTGTTCTTCCATTCAGTTCTGCTAAAATGCATTTATTAATATCCTCAATTTTATCTGATATTATAAACACTGTTTTAGAATCTTTAAACCCTTTTATATATATATCTACAACTTTGCCAATTATATACACTGCAACAAAGCCATATAATGCTTTTTCTATTCCAAATACGAAGAGTGTAGATAAAACTATTAAAAGATCAATAGTCATCATAATCTTACCAACAGGTTTAGGTATAAACTTAGATATCATTTTAGCTATTGTATCAGTCCCTCCTAAAGATGCTTGATTGCTTAATAACATACCTATTCCAATTCCACCAATAACGCCACCTAATACTGTTGCCAATAATACATCTTTTGTTACAGTTCCAATAGAACTAGTCAATTCAACAAATACTGGAACTAAAAAAGCACCAAGTACTGTATTAGCAACAAATTTTTTACCTAGTATAAGTAACCCTAATAAAAAAATCGGTATATTAAAAATACCTATTATAATTGATTTTCTTATATGTGTTACATATTCAAGAACTATTGCCAACCCTGATATTCCTCCTGGAACAATATGATAAGGAGCAAAAAACACATTCAAAGCAAAACAATATAGAAAAATTCCACATACAATCAACACTAAACTCAATATTTTATTTTTCATACTTAAAACCTCCATATAACTAAAATTTCAAATATTAGGTCAATATAATAATTTGAAGTACTTGTCCACTGTAAACATTTGAAATTTAATTACTTAATACTATTTTTTACATTCAAAGTAAGATTCTTAAACAAAGTTTCTGTCCTTTATTTAACAACCTTACTTTATAATATCATTTTTTTGCAATAAAACAAAGATTTTCATAGTAAGCCTAACAAAATAAATTCAATATACAGTTTAATTTTAAAATAAACTTAAGCAGTTTTAGGCAAATATATAAAAACTGCTTTTATATTTGCAATAATTTCGATTTGGCCTTCTTTTATTGGAGTAGCCGAAGTAGGTGCGCTATATAATGCCTTTTCAGCCATAGGAGTGTAACTTTGACCCTCTTCAGTAATACTAATTGGTATTCTATTAACGGTAATTTCTAAATTTGACTCGATACTTTTCGCCTTTTTTATTGCATCATCAATTGCAAGATTTAAAGCCTTTTTATAATATATTGAAGGGTTTGAAATTGTAAAGGTAATATTGTTAACCACATTAGCTCCACTAGAAACTGCAGCATCAATTATTTCTCCAACTTTTTTTATATCTTTTATTGTTACTTTAAAAGTATGTGTAACCTTATAACCTCTAAATATTTGTTTACCTTCAACATAGTCATATTCGGGATTTATGGTATAGGCTTCAGTTTTTATATCTTTTTCCTCAATTCCACTATTAATTAGACTATTAATTACTTCCGTTGATTTTGCAGCATTTTCTTCCTGAGCAGCTTTTAGTTCTTTGTTTTCTGTTATGACCCCTAATGAAACAATAGCTATATCTGGTTCAGTCATAACACTTCCTTTTCCATTTATGTTCATTTTGTAATCATTCATATTTGAACGAGAGTTATAAAAATATGGATATTGAGAATTATGATCATAGCCAAATTCAAATGGTAATACATGAATCATGAATCTTCCCCCTTTGTAGATATTAAATAAAACTCCCTTCTATAATATGAATTTATTTGCAAATATGTTACAAATATTATTCCTTGTTATTACTTTAAAACATAATAAATCCAAATTTTCCTCTAATCTGATATAGAACTAACATGAAATCCCTGTTAGAATTACACTTGCAAGTAAGCCGAATCTCCATATGGAGTACGGGGGATTTTATTTTAGGGGTGAATCTTTTTTATAAAGTAGGGGACCTCAACCCGAACCCGTCAACTAACCTCGGAGGCAAAAGAGGAGGAAAAAATAAATGCTTAAATCTAAAAAATTAAAATCTTTACTAATGACTGTATCTTTAACGCTTCTTTCAATGCAATCTGTACAAGCTTCTAGCTATACAGTTGCCTCTGGTGATTCTTTATACAAAATAGGTAAGACCTTTAATACCAGTGTAAATACAATCATGCAGAATAACAATCTTTCAAGTATTATGTTATATCCTGGCCAAACATTAAATATCCCAAGCAAACCATATACTGTTCAAAATGGGGACAGCCTTTATTTAATATCACAAAAATTTGGTATATCCCTATATGCATTGAGACAATTGAATAACAAATGGGATAATACAATTTATTCAGGACAAACACTATACATTCCTGGTTCAGCTTCTAGTAATAAACAAGCTGTACCAAGTGCAGTAGTTTCATATACATCTGCAGAGGTAGATTTGCTTGCAAGATTGATAAAGGCAGAAGCAGAGAGTCAACCTTATAGTGCTAAAGTTGCAGTTGGAGCTGTTGTTGTAAATAGGGTTCAAGACTCTCGTTTTCCTAAAACGGTTACTGATGTAATATATCAAAAGGATGCAGGCTACTATCAATTTTCACCAGTTCTTAATGGAATGATTAACAAACCTGCAACTGATGAAGATAGAAAAGCAGCTTACGAGGCTCTAAGAGGTGCTGATCCTACTAACGGAGCTCTATACTATTTTGATGATAGTACAACTAATAAATGGCTTTGGTCTAAAACTGTTGCTCTTAGAGTAGATAGAATGGTGTTCTCTTTTTATTAAAACAGAGAGGTTGTTGGATAAGCCCAACAACCTCTCTATTTTTGCACTATTAGAAACGTATTTTAAAGTTTTTTATCAACTTTTTTTATTTTTAAACATCGAAATAAACTTAGAAGTTCTGTTAACATACCAAACTATTTTATAACCTTTGTGATTTTGAACATACTGTCTAAAACTTGCCAATTTTGTGGGAAAGGCTGAGCTAATACCCAATAGCTAACTCCTCTTAATGCAAGTTCGCTAGCTAACTTATATTTTGCTTCAACACTTCTTGCATCTTCAAACCATACCACATGCTGTCTTCCTTTTTCATCTGTATAATTATAGAATGGCGACTGAGATTTTTCATCATATTTTATAACCGCATTGTATTTACCTGCTCTATCTATGGCTTCCTGGTTTCCTATACTCTCAGCAAATTCACCGCCAGGTGTATATGGCAATGTCCAGTCATAACCATATAAAGGCATTCCCATCATAATTTTTTTCGAAGGTATAACAGTTAATGCATAGTTAAGAACTTTTCTAACTTCATTTATTGGTGCTACTGCCATTGGAGGGCCCCCTGACCATTTTAATTGATGTCATAAAGAAAATAGCTATGCTTGATGCTCAGAACTGTTGATACTACTGGATTTAAACATTGGTAATGGCAAATGTATTATCCAGTCCAGCCCCCTTCTTAGTATGCCAATCTTAAACATTAAAGTCAGAAACTACACAATTATATGATAAAACAATTTTCACACTAAAAACAAACTGTGAAAAATTACTTAAAATTAAGGGCACTCGGAGTTATTTAGACTTCTAGTGTCCTTAATAATTAAATAAATATATTGAAACATATAAACTTTTAATTTTATAGTTATGCTTTGGCAATTACCAGCTTAGCAAATATATAAATTCCTATCATCCAAAACAAAAATATCCAACTCTTTTTAAACCACTCCCCATCCCCTTCTTTCAAATACGTATATGCCCCACCACAAATACTGATTACGGTTAGGATAATTATAATCTTAATAGCCTTAAAACCAAATGTATTTATTGAATCTAATATTCTATTTGTTTCCTCCATTTTTCCTCCTTAATCATGTAATAGTCTCGTTTATAATTATGAATACTATATAATTTATATAACCATACCGTAATTTTATTTCTTAATATGCGCTTAATTAATCATAGATATAGCTTTTCGTAGTATGACAGCTAAACTTCCAGCTATACACCCCCATCTTATAGAATTTTTATTACCTTCACCTTCCTTACCAAATAGCTTGTTTGCTGTAAATCCCATCATAAAAGACATAATAATATACATAACCATAGTAAAACACCTTCTTAAAATAATGCTTCTGGCAAGTGAGTTATAAACTTCTGATAACCTTCTTTGGTCCTTATTAGATTTAAGCTATGATACTGTTTTAAATGTAATAGATCATCAAGTTCAAAAGGCTTCATTTCATCTGCTAATTCATCAAATACTTTTTTGTCGCAACCTTGAAGAAGCATATAGCTTGCACCGGATCCTTTAACCTCGCTTTTTAAATCTGTAGTTAACTGGCCAAGATGATGTGCTGATATTATAATCTTTGTACCAAACTTACGTAGTTGTGATAGTATCTCCTTAATTACTCCCATAGCTGTTGGAGCCTGATAAATCTCATCATAAATAACATTGCATCTGCTAGGTTTTTCGTGTAGTGCTCCTCTTAACTTAGTCGCAAGCATTATCTTACTTGTAAAGAAAGTAGTTAGCACATTCTTAACCATAGTATTATTAAATTTGCTCTCAGGCATTTTAATAAGTATTGTCTTTCCTTCTTCCATAGCCTTTACAAAATCAGTGTTATTTTCAGCACTCATATTAAACATATATTTGCAGTAAATATTCTCTTTTAATAAACTAACTCTATCTAAAATACCATCTATCTCATTACGTTTAGTTCCAACTACTTCTCTACGGATAACCTCTTTGGTTTTTCTATCAGTTTCAACTTCTACCTTATCTATATCCTGGAGAGCTTCTATCATGTCCTCAAAGTATTTAATACCATCCTGACTTAAATTGTTTTTTACATAGTCAATTAATTCATGCCTATAGGTATGTTTTTCAAGACACCTAATAACATCACCAACTCCAGTTTCATTATGGAGATAAACTATATTAGCAGCCGCATTTAAAACTCTTCTCATATTCCCTGTTAGAGGTAATCCATCTTTATTCATGGAATTTATTAGTGCTAATGTCTGTTCTGCCTTCATATTTGCAGTTTCAAATCTTGCAAATTCATCATTACCTTCATACTGAACTTCATTAAATGCAAATGCTTGAAAGCATTCTTTCTTGGTTAAATCTAGTTCTATAACATCATTAGGATTTACTGCTGCTTTTATTGCATTACTAAGTTCACAGTTTTTTACATAATCTATAACTATGTTAGCTTCATGGACCTTATTTGCACATCTACATAAATTAGCAATAAAATTTGTTTTTCCAGCACCCTGTGGAGCTAGGATCATAAGTGCTAGATTAGCAGAATTATATTCTGTAGGTAGAAAGGCATTAAAGCTTTTACTATTGTACGTTGCATCTCCTAATGATATATTCCCCTGCTGCAGTTCTTCTGGTATTTGATTCTCTAGCACATCAACTTTAGTTTTTATTTTATGCTTTTCAATTATATCTCTGCCTGGAACTTGAATGAGATTATTACATTCAGCTGTACTCATTTTATTGGTATAGACCTTATCAAACTTATAATCTACTACATTAATTCTAGTTTTATCATTTAACTTTTTATATTTTAGTGAATTGTCTTGAGTTAAAGTCTGGTAGCTTTCTACTACCGCTAAAGCATTATTGTGCTCTCTTAACTTATCATTGCTCTTGCTGCACACTACTATTTGAGCACCAACCACTGTAGCATTTTCTTTCTTATGAGTAAGTTTACTTAGGTTATCTAATTTATTAATAGATGTTACAGCAACTTCTGATTGAACTCTATGTGCTTTCTTTCCATCATCCAGTAACTCATTAAAGATATCAAAAGCAAAATCAATAACCTTTATTGAGCCTATAAGAAGATACTTGCTTAAAAAGGATAAACTAAGCTTTTCTTTATCTACTGGTACATCAGATTCAATTTTTTTCATTGTTTGATTATATATACCCTTCCATCTTGTCTGTGATGTTGGAATGAAATTATATAGAATATCTAGTGTGTCCCCTTTCTCCATAATATCTTTTACACTTAAAATATTACTAAGAGGCTCATTAGTCTTTTTATTATATTTAAGACTTAAGGCATCTTCTTTAGAATAGAATAATTCGTATTTACTACCTTCTGTCTCTGGAGCATGATTTACTTGTTTTACAGTAGCTCTCTTCCAAACTTCACAGCATTTTTCAGTAAATAGTTTTGCATATCTTTCAGGCACTACTAAATAGAACTTGCAGTCCTCTGATGTTAAGCTGATAACGAATGAAGCTTTTTCCGGTAATTGATAAGTAATTTTAAGACCTGATCTTTTTATATCCTTTTGTAATCTTTGGTATGGTAACCGATACATATTAGCTATAGTTAAGGCTATAAGTTCCGTATCATAATTCCTATTAGAAACTGATGGTGATATCTGAAGTGTAACATATTTAGGTTTGACTAATTGAATAAACTCAGGAATTGACATTGTTTTAGGTTTTGAAAACTTTGATAAAAAATCTATCATTATAAATGCCTCCTTTTATTTTAATATATTGGAGGTTTATCACTTTATCATCTATATGTTAGTTACTTTAATCCTGCATTGATAGCCTGTATAACTCCATATGTTAATATGCTACCTGTTGCTATCTTCTTGCCTTTTTCCCATCCTATAAGCCATGTCATAGTAGAAACTAAGCATAGTAATAAGAATACTTCAAAACTATTTGTAACTAATGCTGACCAAATCATCTCTAATAGTTCCTTTGGGTGGACCGAGTAATACATGATCTGTGACATTCCTTTGAAAAAATCACCAGTTGTTTCACAAAATTCTTTTATAGTTTTAATAGCTCCATCACCTTCTGAAGTTGCACCTAGTGTTAAACATATAGCTGAATGTGTTTTATTATTCAAAAACTCATTTATAGTCATAATTTTTTTCACAATAGCATCCTCCTTTAAAATAATCCTGCTATAAATTTAAATGCTGTTGGAAGCCCATAATCAGCTGCAGCAATTAATAATCCATATCCTACTTCTTTCCATGTTCCCTCCCCTTTCGCAGCCATCTTAGCTAATACTCTATAACTATATAAAAGTGCCAATCCAGCAACAATTTTTTGTATTACACTTATAAGCTTCCAAAATCCAGGTTCTACCGGAATAACATCTCCTGCTGCCAAAACTTTTTCTGAGTAAAGTATTAATCCTAACCCAACTGCAAAAACATCAGCTCGGGTACATCTATTGCCTAAATTGATACCATGTTCTTCTAAGTGCTTTTGCATATCGCAAATAAGTTTTTTACCTTTATTTAGCCTTTCATATTCCAAATATTCATGAACAGTGAAGACTTTCTTTCTTGATAACAGATTCATCATAAACTATTCCCTCCTAAAAACTAGAATAAAATTTCTTTTATTGGTAAAAATTTTAATAAAGTAAAATCAAAGGAGTCTGATATTTATGTGGCTTTTATTTGCTTGCTCATCAACTTATGTTGTATTAGAGTTAATTCAAGTTGCTGCTGGTGTTAAATAACAATTGTAAATAATTTGTTAATACTGATGCATTCGACTTAACCCCACAATAAAACAGGAATTTTTTTAAAACTCAAAACATACACTACTGATGTGTAAGATTTGTAGGTGGCTACGAAGTAACGCCTATGAAGCTGGAGCGGTAGTAGTTACATTGGATAAGTCTACCCTTTTACGGTAGGCTTTATTTTTATTTAAAAATAACATCTGTACCCTCTGATACCAGCCAAGGATCATTATAGTCTACGGGTATATATGCTTTTTCATAATTGTCTTTACAGAACTCTATGCAACTACCATTAGCATCAATCGCTTTCCACCCATAAGGGGTGCTTATCAAAAAGTTTAGGTCACCATAAATCTTTTCTACCAATACCATTCCACTTACTAAATTCATAAATAACTACCTCCTAATTAAAATTTAATATTATTTGTGTGATACCTGGCGTTGTAGCTGAAGGACCAGCTATGATTGATATGAAATGCTCCGAAATTAGATATGCTTTAATATTCAAGAAGATTTTATGAATTAATTTCTTCTTTTTTTATTACTTCCAAATATTTAATGTAATGCTCTATGGCATCCTTGACGAAATCTGATTTTTCCTCTTGGTTTATTACTACTAAATATAACTTCATATCTCTGGTAGTCTTCTTAAAACTCACATCTACTTTAGGCATTGTTTCCTCCTGATTTCTTACTCTTTACTATAATGTATGTCTAACTTGATGAAATGTTTCCTATTTCTTTGAACTTTTTTTATTTTTTTTGAACTTTCCAAATAAAAAAAGATATGGCTATTCTTCATACCATACCTCATTAATGTTTTTATTTAATTTTCTAGCTATTTCAAATGCTTTTTCCAATGTAGGATTATTAAGTCCATTTTCCCATTGCGAATATGTTGATTTCTTTGCATCTAACATCTTAGAAAAATCTGTAGCACTCATCATATATTCCCTCATACGTATAGCTTTAAGTTTATTCTTCACCCCATATACATCACCTCTTAACTTTAGTTTATGTATATATTCTAGGTATTGTTTATAATTTCCTTTATATTGAAATAATTTATCGTTAATGCTAATATTTTAATAATATCAAAAGAAAGGATTTTTAATAGCAATGGAAATAAGTTGTAATGATTGTAGCTATAAATTAGCGAAAAGAACTGATAATAAATATACTAATCCTAAAGTTCAGTGTACTAAAAGGAAATGTGTGGTGCAAGCTGATGAGGCTCAGTGGTGTAAGTTTTATAATAAAAATAGAATTGAAGCTTTAAAAACTAGTTAATATAATACATTAGTTATTTAGGAGGTCTATGCTTATGAAGAGCTGCAAAGAATGCATATATAAGGAATGTTTACTTCGTACAGATAAAGAGTTTGAGATTTGCCCAGTGGAAGTTGCTAAAAGAAACTACGAAAAAGAAAAGAAGAATGGTTAGATTTCTATGATGTGGTTATAATCTAAGATGCCTCGATTAAAATTATTTTATTCAAAGCTCCAACTAATACAAAAACAAATAGCCATGGACTAAGCCAAGGCTATTTGTTTTTGTATTAGTGTTATAATAAGATCTTTAGGTATAAAATTTAATTACATAGTTATAATTAGAAATGCATTAATAGTCAATGCTTCCTTTATAAAACTCATATTGCTGGCCTCGTGCTAGCTTATTTTTTTAATAAAAATAGGTTGTACATCATTGGTAAATAATAGTTTTTTTAATTAATAATTACATGATTAATAACACTATAAATGGTAAAACTAATTTTGAAGGAGGGATTCTAATGAAAGAATTTAAGCTTTTGCTAAATCTTCTCCTAGATTTACTTGAATATCTTTTCTAATCTCTATACTGAGTAGATGTTCCTGCATTTACTCAGCCCCTCCTCCATCATTCTATTTAT